>JAABUJ010002334.1_pt1 | contig 23923 bp, 26 predicted proteins | sample 5559131 | NCBI WGS metagenome assembly JAABUJ01 (sample SAMN10711875, study PRJNA513366) | rock metagenome | isolation source: Antarctica rocks | place: Antarctica: Victoria Land, Mt New Zealand nord | collected 2016-01-07
GAGCCCTGACAATCTACGCGTCGCATATGCGCGGTCGCTCTTTGGGCCGCGCGGGCGCGTGGCTTCTCGACGACCTCAAGGCTCGTTTCGTCTGACTTGAGTCAGCCAAGCGCTGCTTGGCTGAACGGTTGCTCGAGAAGGCTTCCTTCCTGGAAGCTGACGAAGCGCTTTCCACCATTCTCCACCGTTCGAGGGGTGACATTAGCGCCGACAGAACCAGCGATTCTAACTCACCCATCGCTGACGGCCTTCATGCTGAGATCTGGGCTTCGATGTTGGGTGGTGGTTTTGAATCGATGAGGGTCTGCATGAGGGTCTGCCAGTCCGGGAAGACGAGGTAGGCCGTGATGGTTCTGATATGCTCGAAGAAGCGCGTCCTGGCCCGCTTTGCGGTTCTGGCGTCGATCCAGAGCTGTTCGAGACAGTCGCAGACCGTGTGAATGGCAAAGGCCAGCAGGTTCAAGGCTGCGAACATCATGGCGAGGTGCTGCTTGCCGTGACCGAAATTGTGTTCGAGGTGGTAGCCGTTGGATTTGAGGACGTTGAAGCTTTCGTTCTCGATCTTCCAGCGGGCTCTGGCGCAAGCCACGATCTCGGCGACGGTGTCTCGCGTAACAGGCAGTGAGGTCACGAAAGCATTGTCGTAGGTCTGTTTGCCTTTGGCGTCCGTGATGGTGACGCCGACCCAGTTGACCAGCTTCGCGTCCTTGCCGTCCCGCAGCGGCGCCCCTTCGAACCAACGATAGCGGTAGGTCAGGCGTTTGCCGGGCGCTTTCTGTGTGACCGTGCGCTCCTCGATGGTGGCGCCGTCCATGAAATCGTAGAGCGCCTTGTGGGACGACGGCGGAGGAGGCCTGGGTCCCGGGCCTGCGAAGCAGGTCTGGGAAGCCTCCGCAGGTTTGGCGGTCAGCAGAAAGTCCCCGCCCGCAGCCGTGATGGCGTCCGCGATCGGCTGGCAGGCGAAGAGATCGTCGCCGAGGTAGATCGGCCGCAGGTCCTTCATGCGGTCTGCGTGCGTGCCGAGCCAGCGCTTGGCGGCGTTGCGCTCGCAGTCCTGCTTTTCCGCGCCGTCCTGGAGCGCGATGAACTCCGGCATTAGCGGCAGCGCCATCGCGTGACCGGGGGCGACAATCGTGGCGGCCAGCATGGAATGATAGCTCTCGGACTTGCCGTTTGAGCGCTTGCGCGTCAGGCACTGCGGACAGCCGAGCTTCTGCGAGCAGAAGTATTCCGTGCCGTCGAGGGCGATCAGCACGCGATCGCCGAGCCTCTGGAAAGCTTGCAGACCGCCGCGCCGGCGCAGCCCATCGAGGACGAGATCAAAGGCCGGCTGCAGGTGCGAGGGATCGACCGGGTCGAGCATGGACCGGATGTGATTGTCGGTCGGGATCGCCTTCATGCCGAACAGGCTTTGGCAGTTCGACGTTTTCCGCCCCTCTTCCAATCCCCGCTGATAGGATAGGAACGACTCGCTCTGCACGAAGAACAGCGAAAAGGCCGACAGCCCGATGTCCGCCATGCTGTAGGTCACATCCCCGCGCCGCCTGTCGGGAAAACCCGCGCAGGCCGAGCGCACCCCGTCGAAAAGTATCTCAAGAACATCCTTCCGGAGCTTGAATCACACCTCGCGACAAATGGGAATCCATGCCGCCGCGACGGTCATTTAGAATTGCTGCGACAGAACCGTGACCTTAGCGCTGACATTCAAATAGGAGCGGGCTGGGGAGCGTGTCACATATACGAATGTTTGTAGGCAGGAGATTCGGCGCCGATCAGCTTCCAATAGGGTGGAAGATGTCATAGCGTGCGTCTGTGACATAGCGGGTTCCAGTGACATGAGCGAGGTCACCATCAGCGTCGCCGACAACGGCAGGATCGTTCTGCCCGTGGCACTGCGCCGTCGACTCAACGTCGTCCGCGGCGGCACCCTGGTCATCCGCGAGGAAGACGGTCGTTTCCTGCTCGAAAGCGCCGACGAGGCGGTCACCCGGGCCCAGGCCATCGTGCGCCGTTTCGCGCCGGACGCCGCTGGCGTGGTCGAAGAGCTCCTCGCCGAGCGTCGGGACGAGGCCGAGCGCGAGGACCGATGACCGCGGCTGTGCTCGACGCCTCGACCGTGCTGGCGTTGCTTTTCGGAGAGGCTGGCGCCGATACCGTCCGTAGCCGCGTCCGTGGCGGCCTTATCGGCACGGTCAACCTCGCCGAGGTCCTCGCCAAGCTGGTCGAAGGGGCTGCCGGCCGAGGAAGCCGCACGAGCCGTCGACATGCTCGGCGTGGAAGCGGTGCCGCTTTCGGTCGAACAGGCGCAGCTGTCCAGCGCCCTGCGACCGGCGACGCGCGCGGCCGGTCTGTCGCTTGGAGACCGCGCCTGCCTCGCCCTCGCCCCGGGAGCGCGGCCTGACCGCCATCACCGCCGAGCGGCGCTGGCCGGACGTGGCGAAAGAGGCCCATGTCGCCGTGGAGGTGATACGGTGAGCGGCGTGTTGATCGGCTACATGCGGGTGAGCAAGGCCGACGGTAGCTAGGCCGTGGATCTGCAGCGCGACGCGCTGGTCGGTGCGGGAATCGACGTTGCCCACCTCTACGAGGACCATGCCTCCGGCAAGCGCGACGACCGGCCGGGGCTGGAAGCCTGCCTCAAGGCCCTCCGCTCCGGGGACACGCTGGTGCCTGGAAGCTGGACCGCAGCGGGCGCGACCTGCGTCACCTCGTCAACCTCGTGGATGAGCTGACCCGGCGCGGCAATTGGCCTGCTCGTGCTGGCCGGCCAGGGGGCGAACATCGACACGACGACCGCCAATGGCCGGCTCGCGTTCGGCATCTTCGCGGCCCTGGCCGAGTTCGAGCGCGAGCTGATCGTGGAAACGGACCAAGGCTGGCCTGCAGGCCGCCCGGGCACGCGGGCGGAACGGCGGTCGCCCGTTCAAGATGACGACCGGCAAAGCTCCGCCTCGCACAGGCCGCCATGGGCCAGCCCGAGACGAAGGTGAGCGCGCTCTGCGCCGAACTCGGGGTGACCCGCCAGACGCTCTACCGCCACGTCGACCCCAAAGGGGCGCTCAGGCCAGACGGCGAGAAGCGCCTCGAGCGAAGGGGTGGAGGACAGGCCAAGTAGGCGGCGAGAAGGGGGTCGTGACCTGCGGCATTATGGCCGCACATTCGTTGCAGGAGGAGGGCCTATCGCGACAGAATTCCGCGACAGCTTCTCCCCTCGACGGGGCCCGGTTCGGATAGATGCCGCAAGACTTAAACCGCGTCCAGTTCGAAATCCATGGTTCGTAAGCAGGGCTCGAGTGGGGAGCGGTTCACCTCGGCCCCCATGAAGAGAAACTCAGCCTCTCGAACTGGACACAGTTTAGAAGTTTGGCGATATCTGCACGAACAGACCCTACAGCGCATATGGCCCTCTTACTTCTCGAAACTCTCGAGAGAGGCTTTTGAGGCCGCAGCCATAACCCTCAGGTCCGACCCGGTGACGAAAAGACGGAAGCCCGTCGCGTGCATCCGTACCGCATAGGCCGAGGACTCACATGCGATCCCGGCGATCAGGCCCGCGGCCATGGCGCTCGAAGCGATGCGACCGAGCGCGTCGAGCACGACGGGATCGTCGGTGTCCATGCGCGGTGGCCGTCCGAGGCTCGACGCGATGTCGCTTGGTCCGGCGAAAACTGCATCAATTCCGGGGACGTGCACAATCGCATCGATATTGTCGAGGCCTCCGGGCGTCTCGATCATGGCGACCGCAAGCACGCCGGCGTTTGCTCGTCCGACGTAATCATCCCCGAAGAGCATCCGCGCACGGATTGGCCCGATGCTGCGCATTCCGTCGGGCGGATAGCGGCAGGCCGATACAAGTGTCCGTGCTTCCACCGCGGAGCTGACCATCGGGCATATAATGCCGCTTGCCCCGGCGTCGAGGAGCCTGCCGATGAGGGGGGGATCGAGCGCGGGCGGGCGTACCAGTACGGTCGCACCAAGGTTGGTGGTCGCCTGCAGGATGTGAACCATCTCGCCGAAACCTGTCATGCTGTGCTGCATGTCGGCGACGAGGCAGTCCCAGCCGACTCTGGCGATCACCTCGGCGGACAACGATGAGGCGCTGTGCAGCCACGTGGTCCTGATGCCCCGTGCTTCGCGTGCACCGAGCCGCTTGATTAGTTCGGTATTCATACGCTTATCCTTGTGGAACGATGATGTCACCTGTGTGATCTTTATTGAGATTCGGTCGTTACTGCAGGTGTGCACCGAATGAGGACTGAGGATCGTCGGCTTGCAGTCTCGGGGGCGCGCAGACTCGCCACTGACGCTGAAGGACGCAGCTGAGGGGAAGCCCAGCGACATCGATCAGTCTCGGATGCCGGTTAACCCGCGCCTCCCCGCGCCTAGCCCGAAATCGCGGACATGCAATGGAATGCGTGCTGCTGGCTCCGAAGAGCTCCGAAAACCGCTGCGTCTCCGCCGGCGCTTTGGCCCTGGTCGCGGGGCGGATGCCAGGGTGGTAGCGCACGAAACGTCCCAAAGACGCATGTCGACAGCGCATGCAGCGCTACATCCACTCGTTCTCGACGATGTACATCCCCGCGTTGAAGTCGGTCAGGAAAGTCAGGCCGTCTTTTCGAACGTAGACGTCAGCGCTGTGCAGCTGCGGCACGATGTCCGGGCGAGTGTCCATCATCCGGCTTGGCATGGTAGGCACGAACCAGCCCACTTCTTCGGGGCGGAACGGGTTTTGGATGTCGAAGACGCGCAGCCCGGCGTTCTGGTACGTCGCGAAGATGAACCTCGAACTCTGGTAGCCCTCCGGGCGGTTTTCCCAAAGGTTGTGCGGACCGAAATGTCCTGCTTTGGCGACGTAATCCCGCTCGGACGGGACCGGCATGGTGGCGATCGTCACGGGGTTGTCCGGGGCCCGGATGTCGACCACCCACGTGTATTTCAACGGTTCCACATCGATGTTCTGGACGGCCTCGTCGGCGACCACCACGAGCCCGCGGTCGTGCAGCGGCAGAGCGCTGTGGGTGCCGCCGGCAAACGGCGGGTACCAATTCCTATGAGCGATGAGCTTGGGATGCGCTTTATCCTTGACGTCGAGGATTGTCAGGCCCCCGTCGCGCCAGCAACCGTAGGCGACGTCGTCTGTGACGACAGCATGATGGAGGGCAACGCGACCTTTCCATCCCGCCTGCTCGCCGCCCGCATGCCACATGCCGGGCAGCCACCAACGTCCGACCTCTGTCGGTCTGGCGGGATCGGCGAGGTCTATGACGATCATCACGTGATCCGTGTAGCCGTCCAGGAATGCCGACGCGTAGGCGTAGCGGTCGCCGACCCACCATACCCGATGCAGCCCCAACCCCTCGACCTCGAGGAACCCGATCGACCGCGGGTTCGCAGGATCGGAGATGTCGTAGACTCGCAGGCCCGCGCTGTAATCCCGGCCGCGTCGCCCGAAGGCGGAACTGTCAGCCCCGGAGATGGAGCCTCCATAGTAGCTCTTTTCGCTGTTGTAGACCGAGTAGAAGTTGAACTCCTCGACCACGAGCAGCAGGTCTCCGTGGGTCTGGCAGTGGATCGACCAAGAGGCCGGATGGACGGGAAGGAAGTTAACTGGGGTCGGCCGCCGAGGGTCACTCACGTCGATGACGGTCAGGCCGCCGCTGAAAACGTGACATACGTAGGCGTGGTCCTTCGCCACCATGATTTGGCACCCGTCCGGGCGTCCTCCCTGATCCGAGTAGCTCAGGAAGCGAAGCTTGTGGGCACTTTCGGGAACAACTGGATGGGGCATGGGCTCACTCGGATCAGCATGATTGGAAATGGGAAGGTCAGCTCGGGGGATTGACGAGGTCGGCCTTCCCTTCGCCGCTGACCATCGCCCAAAGGTTTCGAGCTCCACGCCACCCCATCTTCTCCAAACCCTCGGTCGTCCAGGTCGCCGAATGCGGCGTGACGACCACGTTGGGCATCGTGAAGAGAGGATCGGCAGGATCCGGGGGCTCGGTCTCGAACACGTCGAGCCCGGAGCCGCCAATTAGGCCGTCACGCAGGGCCTCGCGTAGGGCGGGGTAGTCGATAAGCCAGGCCCGCCCGGTGTTGATGAGCAGCGCCCCCTTCTTCATGGAGGAGAGCGCCTGCCGCCCGATCATCTTCTCGTTGGTGGCCGACGGGGCCGCGTGCAGCGTGACGATATCCGATCTCTCGAGGAGGTCTGTCAGACTGCATCGGGTCACGCCGGGGATGTCGTCCCCCGGCATCGGGTCGTACCCCAGGATCTCCACGTCCCAGCCAGCGAGGCGGCGCGCCACACCGCGGCCGATCCGTCCAAGCCCGACGACGCCGACGGTGCTTCCCGCGAGAGAACTCGCGAAAATGTCGCCGCGCCATCCACCCTGCGCCATGAACTGCGGCGTCCAGTTGAGGAGCCGCTTCTTGAGCGCCAGCATCAGCGCGATAGCGTGTTCGCAGACCGGTGTCATCTGGGTGTCCACCGGGGTGTTGCTGACCAGGATGCCCCGCTGGGAAGCAGCGGCCAGATCGATGCTATCGACCCCAATGCCGAACTTTGAGATGAAGCGCAGCTCCGGAAGGGCCTCGATGACCGTGCGCGTGAAATTGGCGCCGCTGGCTCCCATGACTGCATCGTAGCCGCGTGCGGCCACAATGATCTCCTCATCGGAGTAGCGCTGAAAGCCCCTGCTCCACATCGCCTTTCCGCGAGACACTCTCACACCCTGTGCTTCGAGCCATCTCAGGGACTCGTCGCTGGGATCTATCTGCTCGAACACAAGCGCACGCGCTGGCCGCGAGCCCCCGATCTCTCGATCCATCTCGGCCTCAATCGGTCTGGCGCGCTGCCGCGACATAGTCGGCCCGCGGCGGTGAGAAGACGTCCACGAGGACGGCGTTCATGCCATCGAGCGCTCGTGTGGCGCCGTGCATGACGTTGCGTTCGATGCGGCACACGTCGCCGGGCCGCATTACTTTGACCACGTCGCCGACCGTGGTCTCGATGGACCCGCTCACCACGATCGTGAACTGCTCGTGCTCCGCATGCGAATGCAGGGGCGTCACGGGTCGATCGGCGGGAATGTCCCACCTCACGACCGTCACGCCGTCTCCTTCAATAACCGTGCCCATGAGATCGGGTCTGACACGGTGGATGGGGCCGGCCCCCAGGGGGTAGAAGATATCCTCGCTCATCGGACTTCCCTTGATCACTATGGATTTCGACGGAGTGCGCACATGCTCGCGACTGACTTCATCCTTCAATCGACGCCCCAAATCTTCCTGTACTGATCGCGATAGCCGTTGTCCGGGTCGAAGCGGTTCTGTTTGCCGCCGTCGGCGTCGATGTTGGCCTTGGTGACGAGGTGGATGGGCGTCACGTAGCCGCTTGGCTTCTCGCCGGTAAATGCGCGGTTCAACTCGTCGAGGGCCTGCCATCCATGCAGGTTGAGAGGCTCCGGCACCGTCGCGACCTGGTACTCGCCCTTGCGAATCCGGTCATAGGCCGAACTGCTCCCGTCACCCGCGGAGATCAGGTGCGGGAAGTCCGCCGGGCCCACACCCGCGGCCCGCAGCGTCGGTACCGAGAAGTCGAAGTAGAGGTCGTTGAAGGCCAATACGTATTGCAGCTTCGACCGGAACCGCTGCAGCAGGGCGCTCATGAGGGACGGCATGCGCTGTGAGATCTGCGTGTAGGGCGCGTTCTCGACCGACAGGACGGTGCAACCCGGAGTTCCCTCGATGCCGTCCTGCTCGCCCTTGGTCTTCGTGTTGACGATCGCGAACTGGGGATCGGTGAGGATTACGGCGTTCGCCGCACCATTCGAATCCACGACGGCATATTTGGCGGCCGTGTTGGCGATCGTGTAGGGGTCCGACGACAGGTTCCAGAAGACCTCCGGCACCTCTGCAATGGGGCCGGGCGTCGCGGCGGAATGCCAGGAGACCAGCTTGATCCCCTGATCGCTCGCCCGCTTGAACTGCGCCTTGAACTGCGTGGCGGCGAGGCTGCCGACAATGATCCCATCAGGCTTCAGCGCTATAGCCTGATCGAAGGCGTTGGCCTCGCCGGAGGCCGTGTTCCCGCCATCGATGAGTTGGAACCGCCAGCCGAGAGCCGCCGCCGCCTCCGTGGCGCCCGCCGCCGTGCCGGCCGAACCGGCATTCGTCTGGGTGTCGGCGACGTAGACGATGAACTTTCCCTTGGCTGCTTTTGGACCGGTCGTCGGCCCATCCCAGGTCGTGACCGGCGCGGTCGCTTTGGCGATCTCGGCCTTGACCTGATCCAGGGTCTCCGCGGCCGCGCTCGGCCGCGTCGACGAACCCATCGCGGCGGCCGCGCAGATCAAGACCAGACCGGTCACATGCGGCTTCAGCTTCAACTTCGATAAAGACATGGTTCCCTCCGTTGCACAGCATTGACGGGCGGATTGACCCGTGGCCCGGCGTTCCGCCGGATCGTCGTCAGCGTCGCGCCTGGCGCCGCCGAGCCGCGTAGCCCGCGAACCCGACCGACAGGATCAGGCTCGCGCCTTGGAAGATCGGCTCAACGTAGAACCCGCCCCCGAACTGCTGCAGCCCCGCGATGCCGATCGCCAGGACGAGTACCGCCACGATGGTGCCGAGCGCGTTGACGCGGCCCGGCCGGACGGTGGTGCTGCCGAGCAGCGCGCCTACGAAGGCCGGAAGCAGGAACTCCGGCCCGACTGCGCTCTGACCGACCTGCAGCCGTGCCGCCAGAACAACGCTGGCGAAGCCCACGATCATGCCGCTCAGGACGAAGGCGCCGATCACGAGCCGGCGCGCTGGTATGCCGGTCAGCTCCGCGGCCTTCCGGTTGCCCCCGACCGCATAGATCCGACGTCCGACCGGCAAGAACTCGAAGCAGACCCAAAGCGCCAGGACCAGCAGAGCGACGAACAGCGCCGGCAGAGGGATCCCGGCCAAGGAGGCGTCATTGATGGCAGTGAACCCTGATGGAAGATCTCCGACGACCTGTGCCCCATTCGTGTACCAGGCGCCGAGGCCATACAGGATGGTTCCCACGCCCAGCGTGGCGATGAAGGAATCGATCCTGGCGTACTCGACCAGCCACCCGTTGATGAGGCCGATGATCGCCCCGAGGAGCACTGTGAGAATTACGACGGCCGGCCAGGGCACGCTCATCCTGACCAGCATGCCCATCGCCATGATGTGCAGCAGGCAGATCCCGTAGGCGATCGACAGGTCGTAGTTGCCGGAAGCGATGACGACCATCTCGGCCAGCGCCAGGAACGCGACAACCACGCTGGCCCCCAGGACGGCCCTGAACGTCTGGACCGAGAGGAAGGTATCTGGAAGCAGGATCGCGTAGGCGATGACGAGAACGACCGCGAAAATCAGCAGCCCATGATTCAACAGGATGGTATGCGGCATCGACGTCGTGCCGCGGTGCGACGGCGAACCCGGCGGGCCTTCCCCGGCGACGGGATCGGCCGAAGGGTGACCTCCGGCGCCGTTCACCGGTCCACTCACTGCGGTCATCATAGATCCTCCCCGGTGTCAGCCCTTGTTCAGGGTCCTTTTCGCGTTTCGGTTGCGGCAGCGCCTACAGAGCGATAGCCGGCTTCATCGCGCCGCCGATGGCATGCGTCAGAGCCTCTACGGTTATTTCGGAGCGGTCGAGTTCGGCGACTATGCGACCGCGGCAGAAGGCGAGGACGCGATGGCAGATCTGCGAGAGTTCATCGAGGTCCGACGAGATCACGAGACAGGGTGTTCCCGCGGCGGCACCCTCGGCGAGGATTCGATAGATCTCGGACTTGGCACCGATGTCGACGCCGATGGTCGGCTCCTCGAGGACCAGAATGCGGTAGCCTCGGCCGGCCAGCCTGGCCAGGACCACCTTCTGCTGGTTCCCACCGCTCAGCGTGGAGATGTCCCGCTCCGGGTCGTTCGGGCGGACGTCGAACGCCTGCAGGATCTGGCGCGCGGCCCGCTGCTCACGCCGTCGGGAGCTGAGCGACCAATCGCGCCTGCCGAAGTTGAGCGGGTTCAGGAACAGGTTCTCGCGGACACTCATGGTCGTCGCGATCGACTCCTCCACCCTCTTGCTCGAGGCAAAACCGATACCGACGGCAATCGCTCCTTCGGGATCGGCGAAGCGGACGCTCCTTCCACCGACCTCGATGGCCCCAGCCGACGGCGTTTCTAGTCCCGCGATCACCCGGCCGACGCGTTCGTGTCCCTGGCCACGCAGACCCGCCATTCCCAGGATCTCGCCCGGTCCGATGTCGAATGAGACAGGACCGACATCGCCGGCGCAGAGCTCCAGGATCCTCACCTCCGGGTCGCAACGCGACCCGCGATCCACGGCCCGGGTCCGCACCGGCGCTTTGCCGACGATGTCATTGACGAGCTGGTTCGGCGTCAGCGCGTCGAGGCAGGCATATGAAGCCGCAACCTGCCCGTCGCGCAAAACAGTGACGGCGTCGGCGAGACGGAAAACCTCATCGAGCCGATGAGTGACATAGATGATGCCGATGTCTCGGTTGCGGAGCCGCCTCAAGGCGTCGAAGAGGCGTCCGACGTCGGCCTCGGGCAGGCTCGACGTCGGCTCATCAAGAACGAGGACGTCGATGTTCCGGGTCAGGGCACGAGCAATGGCGACGATGGATTTCTCGGCTTGGCTGAGTTCGCCGACGGTTCGGTCGAGCGGCAACGGCCAGCCCAGTCCGTCGAGTGTGGAGGCGGCGGTCGCGTCGACGGCGCGCCAATCGATGAACCCACGGCGCATGAGGTAACCATAGGCCATCGCCATGTTCTCGCCGACGCTCATCGAGTCGATCAGACCGAGATCCTGGTGCACGAACGCGATCCGACCAGCCTCGAGTGCCTCGCGGAGCGGGCGACCGCGGATCGAGGCGTGCCCGTCGTCCGCCTCGTGCACGCCGGCCAGGATCTTGATCAGGGTCGACTTGCCTGCGCCGTTCGCGCCCAGGAAGGCGTGGATCTCGCCCGCTGCGACGCTCATGTGGACCTGCCGCAACGCGACCGTACCACCGAACCGCTTGGTGAGCCCGACGACGCAGACAACCGGCTCGGAAGCGCCGACCGGAGCGGGAGAGTGTTCATCACCTGCCATGGTTGCTCTCCTCCCGAGGCTGTCGATGGTTGTCGGACGGCGGATCGTCGCGATCATCGTCGATAGGAAGCGGATGGTGCTTGGCAGCCTCCGCAGCCCGCCGCGGATCACCGGAAGCGATGGCGTCGACGAGGTCTCGATGCATGCTCAAGATGCGTTCGGAGTGGACGTAGCTCCTCGCGGGGCTGACCTGCGCCACCTCCTGCTCGATGAAGTCGAGGAGAGACACGTAGAGCGATGTCAGGACCGCATTGTCCCCCATCCTGGCGATCCGGCGGTGCAGGAGCCAGTTCCACCTCAGCGACTCGGCCGGGTCATTGACGGTGGCGCTCATCCGATCCAGCAGACGATAGAGTTCTTGAACCTCTTCCGGTTTCCGCGACGCGACCTTGGCGGCTTCCACCATGGTCAGAGGCTCGATCTGGTTCCGGATGGCGAGGCAGTGTTCGACGGTGACGGCGTCACGTTTCACGCCGAGGACGACTTGGCTCAGCCGGAGAGCGAACGGGCGGGGTGCCACGAACACACCGCCTTGCGGACCGCGCTTGAGGTGCACGAGACCGCGCGTCTCGAGAACCCGCACAGCTTCGTTGATAGTCCCCTGGGCTACTTGAAACGTCTGCCGAAGCTCTTCCTTCGAGCCCAATCGCTGGGGACCTTCCGCCCCTCGCTCTTCGATGACGGACTCCAAGCGCCGCACAACTTCCTCGGCACGGCTGCTTTCGGCCCTTCGGAGTGGTTCCATTCCCTTCAACACCAGCCGCTTCCTCCATAGCAAAATTATATTCAATGTTATGAATATGTGCAACAGGAATTTGGGCTGTCGGGGGAGAGCGCTACGGTGCGCAGGAGGACACGTTCTTCGTCGACGTCCCTGCCGAGGCATTTGTAACCCATCTTCGCGGAACGCGGCTTATCAATTTCGGCGACCTGCTGGACCTCGTCGAAGTTGAAGAGGTCCTCGACGTAGAGCTGAGTTCCTGGAGCAGGAGGTTGACCTCGGAGAGGTAGAGCTGCCTCGCGAGGTGATCACCGCCTGTGAACACTATCGAGCATAGGCTCGCTAGCCTATAGAGCTGAAAATGAACACGGTCAGGCTTGTGCCATGAGCTGGGAAGCTGAACTCGACCACATAGCCAAAAGGCCGGACTGTGGCTCGTGTCGCAAAAATCAGCACTTCCGCGACGACCGCCCAGCAGCTACGACCCCAAAACCGGCTAGTCGCGTGGTAGAGCCTCAGTTCTGAAAGCGGCCATTGACGGTTCAGGTCGCCGTAGACCCTGAGACGAACAAGCCGGTCATTCGGAATAGTCCGGCCGCTCGTATCCGAGATGATACCCATCTCTCTTGGCTCCCATCCGAGAGCCGCCCTGGTCCTCTCGCTGGAGGCTGGGCCGTTGCCCGCCACCCACATTGCGAATCCGCCGAAATGTGCCTCGGCTTCTTCGGGCGTCAGGGACTTCGTTGGCACGCCGACCTGCCGTCCGATCGCCTCGGCGATCAGCCTGAACGGCACGCCTTCCTCGGCGATGGCATGAATGTGTAGGGCGGTGACAAACCAGGCCATTGGAGCGCCAGCGAACTGCTGACGCGGGCGGAGTAAAATCCGGCCAGTGGATAGGCTTCCCGTTTTGGGAGGCCGGGGATGTTCGTCGTGGAGATCTACGCCGCCGTTCGGCATTTCGTGTTCATCGAGGGGCACAGCCGCCGCGAGGCCGCCCGGGTCTTCGGGCTGAACCGCGAGACGGTGCTGAAGATGTGCCGGTTCTCGTTGCCGCCGGGGTACACACGGACGAAGCCGCCCGAGAAGCCGAAGTTGGGGCCGCTGCTGCCCGTGATCGATGCGCTCCTGAGGCGGATCGCGATGCGCCGCCCAAACAGCGGCACTCGGCCAAGAAGATTTTTGAGAGGCTCCGGGACGAGCATGGCTTCGCGGGCGGCTATACGGTGGTGAAGGATCACGTGCGGATTTGCCGAGCGCGGGCGCGCGAGACGTTCGTGCCGCTGTCCCACCCGCCGGGCCATGGTCAGGTGGATTTCGGTGAAGCGCTGGCGGTGATCGGTGGCGTTCGCCGGAAGATCCATTTCTTCTGCCTGGACCTGCCGCAGTCGGATGCCTGCTTCGTGAAGGCCTATCCGCGGGAAACCACCGAGGCCTTCCTGGACGGCCACATCTCGGGTTTCGCCTTCTTCGGCGGCGTGCCGCTGTCGGTCCTCTACGACAATACCAAGATCGCGGTGGCCAAGATCTGCGGCGACGGCAAGCGCGATCGGACACGCGCCTTCACAGAACTGGTGAGCCACTGCCTGTTCCAGGACCGCTTCGGCTGTCAATCGGCATGGAAAGGGGGCTCTGGCGCGAAGTTGGTGCAGCTGGTGATGAATCCCGAGTGACTCCAGAGACGTAGGCGGTCTGGCCAGGGAGGGCCAGATCGCATGACCCGTCGCACTGTGCCGCTCAAGCTGGTCCCGCCCGGATTGATCGTCGATCGCCATGAGATCGGCGCTGGCGGCGTTGTCGTCCACGCTCGCAGCGCGTCCGCGGCGAGCCCCTGTCCGACCTGTGGCCTGCCGTCCTCCTCCGTCCATAGCCACTATTCACGAACCCTCGGCGACGTCCCGGCCCATGGTCGGCGACTCAGGATCCGCTTGGCGGCGCGGCGCTTCCGATGTCGGGACGCGGCGTGCGAGCGCCGGGTCTTCACCGAACGTTTCTCCCCCGACCTCATCCAGGCCCACGCCCGACGCACCTCGCGCCTCGACGGGCTCACCCACGCCATCGCCCTCGTGCTCGGCGGCCGACCCGGCGAAAGGCTCGCCGAACGCCTGTCCATGCCGGTGGGCGCCGACACCTTGCTGCGCCTCCTGCACCGGCGCGCACCACCGACGCCGCCCGATGTTCGCGTGGTCGGCATCGACGACTTCGCCTGGCTGAAGGGCCAGCGCTACGGAACCATCATCTGCGACCTCGAGCGCCGCCGCACCATTGACCTCCTGCCGGACCGCGAGGGCGCCACCGTCGCGAACTGGCTCGCCAAGCACCCAGGCGTCGAGATCGTGTGCCGCGACCGTGGCAGCGGGTATCGCGAGGGGGCCGCCAAGGGCGCCCCTCAGGCGCTAAGATTTCGGATCGCTGGCACCTGCTGGAGAATGCCAGCGCCGCCTTCCTGGAGGGGGTCAAGCGACACATGGGCCATCTTCGCCGTGCCGTCACCAACGGCGACATCGACCCGGACGCGCTCAGCGCGGCCGAGAAGCTACAGTGGGCCGGATGGCAGCGCCGCGACGAGATGAACGGGATGGTGCGCAACCTGCACGGCCAGGGTCACAGCATCAAGGGCATCGTCAGGACGACCGGTGTGTCGCGCAAGACCGTCCGCCGCATCCTGGCCGGGACCCGCGACGACGTGTTCCGGTCCCGCGAAACCACGCTCGACCATTGGACGGAGCGGCTGAACGCCGAGTGGGACGGAGGCTGCCGGAACGGCGCCGCGCTGTGGCGACACCTGCGACAGGCGGGGTACGGCGGTAGCCTCCGGGTCGTGACGGAATGGGCAACCCGCAGGCGGCGCGCCACCAAGCCAAGCACCGACGAACCCGGAGCGATCACGACCGTGCCGTCCTCCCGCACGATTGCCCGCCTGCTGACGTCCGAACGCGACTGCAAGTCGGCCGAGGCCCTGCGCGTCAGGGTGGCGATCGAGACGGCGTCCCCGAGGATCGTCGCGGCGCGCAATCTGCTCGATCGGTTTCAAACCATGATCGCAGCCAAGAAGCCCGACGATCTCGCGTCATGGCTCACAGACGCGGCCGGCAGCGAACTCGCGTCCTTCGCCTCCGGCATTCAGGCCGACGAGGACGCGGTGAAGGCCGCCATCGTCGAGCCCTGGTCCAACGGCCAGACCGAGGGACAGGTTACAAAACTCAAGCTCGTCAAGCGCCAGATGTACGGCCGTGGCAAGATCGACCTGCTGCGCGCTCGAATGGTCCAGCCGGGGTGAAAACGGCCGCCGATCAGCACCAACTTCGCGCCAGAGCCCCTTTTAGACGCCGATAAAGGGTCCCTTTCAATGCCGATTGACACTCAACCCGCTTCGTCGACACGCCGTGCTGGCCGCCGCCGCGGTCGGGCTCGAGGAGGCTCTGACCGACGCCGCGCTCCTCATGTTCGAGAAGCTCATGGCCTCGTTCGGGCGCTCGGCCGCCCGCAAGACCGACGAGCGCGCGGCGCGCTCCATGCGCGAGGTGCAAGGCGACCTGCAGCTCTTCGCGCTGAGCGGACGGGCGATGATCGAGGCGCGCCAGTCCGGGGCGGATCTCGATCATCAGCACGGCATCGCTCTTGGCCCGCGGCGGCACCTTGGCGGGGTCGGCCTGCCGGGCGGCGTGGACGTGATAGGTCGACGGGGCGATCGGCAGCACCCTGCAGATCGGCTCGACCCCGTGAACGTCCCGATGATCGTCGATGAAGGCGATCATGGCCGCGACCGGCAGTCGAGCTCCGCCATGGCAAAATACGCGCTCGCCTTGCGCAGGATCTCGTTGGCCTGGCGCAACTCGCGGACTTCACGCTCCAACGCCTTGATGGGTTCGTGTTCGTCCGTCGTCGGGCCGGCCCGCACCCCCTTGTCGCTCTCGGCCTGTCGGATCCAGTTGCGCAGGGTTTCCCCCGAGCAACCGATCTTGGCCGCGATCGACTGGATGGCCGCGTGGAGCGAGCTGTGCTCGCCTTTGTGATCCTGGACCATCCGGACCGCTCGCTCGCGGACCTCTGGGGAAAATGGCGGTGTTCGCTTCGTCATGGGCTCCATCTCACAAGATCAGGAGCCTCCGGAAAACCCGGGGCGGTTCATAGCGACCTTGGCTAATATTCGGGCCAGGTGCCCGATGCCGTTCGCACACCGGCACTCATGCGCGTGCTCGCGTTCGGAGCGGCCGAGATTACCAAGCTGTTATCGTTGCTCGACGATGATGATTTCGATCGCCCTAGCCTTGGATACAGCCTGATGCCGTTATGGGGCATGTCTGCCCAGAGCATTACGATCCTTACAGCCATTGCTCGGGACGAGGCTCTTGATCGGGAGGTTCGAAGCCGAGCCGCAGGGCTGCTCGAATGGCACCGTCGAGAACCCGAGTGGTGGTCGTTCTGGCGGCGGGATAGCGGCAGGTTGGGTCTCCCGTCGCAGATATCCTGACTTTCGAGCGTCGCGTAAGTCGCGGCTTCAGCGACAGGATGGCGGCGGGATAGCGGCAGTTTGGTAGATCAAGGCGTCGAACGGGCGGAAGCGGAGGCAGCGCACACTCGTTGATTTCGCGCCAGTCCGCTGGCGGTCAGGAGCGCCCCGGTGCTGACGACTACGCTCATCACCGCGCCCAGATAAAGTTGCGGCGGGAGCTGATCGAGCGCTTGGCCGGGCTGCAGAAATTCGGGATCCGTCCACGCCGTGTTCGGCATCAGCGTTGCGAACACCCACGATGCGTAGATCGCACCCCCGGCAGCGACCGCCGTACCCAGATCGGCCGGATGGCGCGCCTTCCATGTGGACCATAGCGAGGCGCCCCCTAGAAGCGCGCCAAGGCCGGTCGTCTGCGCACTGTGAAACTTGGCGTGAGGGGGCCAGCGCGGATTACGCATATGGGTTTTCCCCATGTCAGCGATAAAGCCACCCAACATCACCAATACGGCGTTAGCGGTGAGGAGCGACCGTCCGGCGAGTACGCGGTTCATGTTGCTGGGCCTTCCAGATGATCGGCGAAGAAGGCGAGGATCCGGCGTCGAGCATCGGCGGCGGATCGGGCGTCGAAGCGCATGCCGAGTCGGGCCATGACCCAGCCGAGCTTCCCGCCATGGACTTCCAGAAAGGAATGACCTGCGTCGGGATATTCCTTGACGTTATGCTCCACAGCGTTCGCCTGCAGGGCATCGCCGAGGCGCGCGGCCGATCCCTTCATCATCCTGTCCCGCCCCCCATAGCTACCGATGATGGGACACGCGCCTTCGAGCAGCGCTTCTGCATCCTTGGGCACGGGTCCGTAGTTGACGCTCGATACGTCGAAACCTCTATGCACCGCGCTGAGCAAAGCGAAACCGCCTCCCATGCAGAAGCCGATAACACCAATCCGGCTGGTGCAGTCCGGACGATCTACCAGGAAGGCCCGGGCCGCTTCGATGTCGTCGAACGCCGCTCCCTGCCGTGCCATCATCTGCCGCGAGATGTTGAGCAGGCAAAGCAGCTGGTTGCCGCGTGCGAACAGGTCCGGTGCCACGGCGAGATAGCCCGAGGCGGCTAGCCAATCCACCTGGCTCCGGCTTGCGTCGGTTTGGCCAAGTGCATCGTGGAGCACCACGACACCCGGCCAAGGGCCATCACCGGCGGGAACGCCGAGATAACCCGGAAGAACCTGCCTCTCGGATGTGATCACGATGTCAGGCATGATGATCCTCGCCGGTCGGTACGATGGGTGACTCGTTCACGATCATGCTATTGTCCACAGAAACAGAAGTGCCGCGGCAAAGCCCAAGGCACCGCGTACCGCGTGTCGTCGTCCCCAGGAGCGCACCAGCGCCGCGACCTGTTGGTTCGCACCGCCCGGTGTCAGCGCCAAAAGTAGCCGATTAACCGGCATCACGACCAGTAGCGTATAGGGCGCGATGGCGAGCAGGCACGCGGCTCCGCCCAGCCAGCGGATATCGCGAGTAATGGCGTAGGAAGCGACCGCCAGTGCTGCGGCAAGAATCGCGAGCGAGAGCTGCATTGCGGTCCCACGATGATAGCTGACCCGCCATTGCGACAGCAGCGCCGTTGGATCGAGCGACAGGCGCGCGGGTTGCTCCACGATATTGATGTACGCGCAGGCCACAGCGAAGCCGCTCGTCGCCATCAGGGTCAGTGCCTGGACGATCATCCGCGCGCCTCCTGTCCGCCCGAAGCGGGGTCGAGGCGTTCCAGCATGGTCTGCAGAAGGCCGGCGGCCGCCTGAAGATCGATGTCAGCCATGCCATCGACCAGCTCGCAGATCCACCGGTCCCAGCGTTCCTTGGCCACACCGTGGACCGCGTGCCCCTCGGGCGTCAGCACGACAAGGTTCGCGCGCAGATGATGCGGGTTCGGTTGCAGCCGGGCGAAGCCGCTTTTAACCAGCTCGGCCACGACCTGACGAACACCTTGTCGGGTCAGGCCGATGTTGCGGGCAATGGAGGCGATCGGCAGTGGGACCGGCGTGTTAGCGATGACGCCTAACACCTGCCAACGCGCGCTGGTGAGACGGAGATCGGCCACCAGCCGGTCTCCCGTTGTCAGCAGCGATCCGTTTAACCGGAACAGGTTGATCAGAAGCACGGTTGGCGTTTCAGCGTGGATTTCGAGAAATGCAGGCATAGCAGCAGGTAGCCACTGTGTAAGCATATTGTCAATCCGAAAAATTGCCGTCAGTTGATGAGGACAGAGCCAGCGCAGGACTCTACCGTTACATTAAACCTGCCTCCGCATTGTCGTGAAAATGCTAACCCGGAAAATTCATGGCGAGGTAGCGGGTGTCGCCTAACGCGCCGAAGAAGCTTAGGATTTGGGTGCTGAAACCGATCCGATCCGCTTCACGGAGGCTGCACCCGCCATGGACGATCCTACGTTGCCACTGCCCGGCCTGTCACCTGTTGGGGGCCGCTCCGTGAGGGCCTGTTTCGACGGAGGGTCGCTGTCGTCGGACGCCGGCGTTCTGGTGCTGCGTGAGATTGAGAACCGGCTCGGCGTGGCAGACCGCCTGGCCCGGTGTCTCGATGATCCGCGCGCTCAGGCGCTGATCAGCCACTCCCTAGCGGACATGATCCGCTTCCGCATGATGATGATCGCAGCCGGCTACGAGGACGGCAACGACGCCGCGAGCCTACGCCAGGACCCCATGTTCAAGATGGCGCAGGGACGCCCGCCCTCTGGCCGTCCCCTCGCCTCCCAGCCGACGATCTCGCGCCTGGAGAACATGGCCGACGTGCGCGCGCTGCTGCGCATGGGGGCCGCCATGGTCGACCTGTACTGCGCCTCGTTCAAGCAGGTGCCGAAGCGCATCGTGCTCGACGTCGACGACACTTTCGACGCAGTGCACGGCGGCCAGCAGCTTCGGCTGTTCAACGCCCATTATGACGAGTACGGCTTCCAGCCAATCGTCGTCTTCGATGGCGAGGGCCGCTTCGTGGCGGCGGTGCTGCGCCCGGCCCGGCGGCCGAAGGGCGTCGAGATCCGCGGCCACCTGCGCCGCCTCATCCGGGCCATCCGCGGCCACTGGCCCGGCGTCCGCATCCTGATCCGCGCCGACGGTCACTACGGCCTGCCCGAGGTGATCGATCTGTGCCGGGCCACGGGCGTCGACTTCATCCTCGGCGCCTCCACCAGCACGCGCCTGCGCAAGCACGTCGCCGACCTCGAGGCCAAGGTGGCGGCGAGGTTCGAAGCCGCGCCCGGCACCGATAAGGTGCGTCGCTTCACCGACTTTTACGACGGCGCCGCCAGTTGGAGCCGGACGGAACGCATCATCGCCCGCGTCAAGACAGGCGACGGGGGCACCGACACGCGCTTCATCGTCACCAACCTCGCCGGCAGGCCGAAGGCGCTCTACGAGAAGGTTTACTGCCGGCGCGGGTCGGCCGAGAACCACATCAAGGCCTGGAAGACCCACCTGGCGGCCGACCGCACCTCCTGCACCAGGGCCGTGGCCAACCAGTTCAGGCTATTCCTCTATGCCGGGGCCTACTGGCTGATGTGGGGGCTGCGCAGCGCCATGCCGAAGCGCTCCGATTGGCGTGTCACCCAGTTCGACACCTTGCGCCTGCGCCTGATCAAGATCGCGGCCCGCGTCGTCGAGATGAAGACCCAGATCCGCATCCACATGCCGACGGCATCGCCGGTTCAGGCGATCCTGCGTCTCGTCCTCGGCCGGATCCCGCGTCTGGCGACATGAACGACGGGGCTCCCGCAGGCCCCGTCATCGAACCCGCCCCGCAACCTCCAACCGTCAAAACCCACCCGATCTGATCATCGCCCTGCGCGACACGGCAGACCTATGCCCGATCGCTTCTGGATTGCATCCTCAACCCGAGATCTGGATTAGCTCACTGCAGCGCTGAATTGAGCGGGCTAGCGCATTTTGACCCGTTTCGGGAACCCTCATCCGTGCCGCGCTATGCGCCTGATTTGGCGACAGAATAAAAAAATCTCTATGGAACCAAAACAAACCCCTTTTTGAGCCGTTTTGAATCGCCTTGCGTGTTCCCAGCGTCATGGAGGTGCCGCGAATCCCGCAGTAAACCGCGCGGACGCAGGCGGGAAGCGGCACCCGGATCTAGAACCTCGGCTGGGGGAAAAACTTGGCGCACCCGACAGGATTCGAACCTGTGACCTTCGGCTTCGGAGGCCGACACTCTATCCAGCTGAGCTACGGGTGCTCGCCACCCATCCGCTTACCCCGCCAGCCGCCCTCCGGTCAACGACGGCAACCTTTACGCTTCCAGATTTTCTCATTCTGTCGAGGATATCTACGGAAGCTGTCGACTGGTTCAGGCCGCCAGTGCCGCGCGAGGAAGCCCCGGTCGCCGTCCTCGCGGCACGAACTGCACCACGTTGGACGCCGGCGCTTCGCCACGCATCTGCATGGAGATGTTGTCGGCCACGCGGTTCGCTGCGTCGATCAACAGCACGTCGACCCGCTTGAGGATGTAGCCGCCCGTCACGCCGCCGAGGCGGTGGCCAAGCAGGGCGGCGATGGTCGGGATCGTGGCGCCGAGGGACTCGCCCACGCCTGCGAAGCTATGTCGCAAGCTGTGCAGGGTGATCTGATCGAGCGGGCCCGGAGAGGATGCAGCCGCCGCTGTGTCGTAGGCCAAGTTCCGCGCTGTCCGCTGCACGGTTCGCCAAAGCCCCGGCAGACCCCGATAGCCGAGGCCTTCTGGGCGGGACGGGAAGACGTAATCGGAGATCACCGGCTGGGCGTCTATCAAAGCGAATGCCGCCTGGCTCAATGGCCGGAGTGAAGCGCCGGTCTTGGTTTCGCCAAGCGCGAGACAGGTCCCGTTCGCATCTACCTCGTCCCACTTGAGATGCTGCACCTCGCCCCGCCGCGCCCCGGTCAGCGCGATGCAGCGGATCGCGGCCAAGCCAACCGCGCTGTGCATCCGCGCGCCGTTGCGGTCCCGCCGCGCGTCCAGCGCGTCGAGCGCCCGGGCGAGCCACCGATACTGTTCGGCGGTGAGGAGCGCCTTCTTCTGCTGGTCCGCGAACCGCTTCACCCCGCGGACGGGGTTGTGGTCGACGTAGCCGTTCTCCTGACCCCAGGCGTACATCGCGCCGAGCATGCCGATGGTCCGCGTCACCACGCCCTTGCCGCCCTTAACGATGGAACGGGCGCGGAAGCCCAGCTTCTCGTTCTTGGCGGTCTTGCCCAGCACCACGTCGCGCTTGAAGGTCTCGATGTCGGCGCGCGTGACCTCGCTCGCCTTGAGCTGGCCGAGCAGCGGGCGGACGTGCGCGTCGATCCGCGACCGGTCGCTCTCGACCGTGCTCTGCCGCTTGGGTACGCCCTTGCGGCCGAGCACGAGGCCGGCGCCGGCGGCCTCCAGGTAGAAGTCGCAGAGCCTGCCGAGCGTGATCGCGGCCCGCAGCTCGTCGCGCTCATTCGCCGGATCGGCGCCATCGACGACCTTGGCCAGTTCGAGCTTGGCGCGTTCGCGCGCCTGCTCCGGCGTCAGGGTGCCCAAGGCGCCGATCTTAAGCCAGCGTTGACGGCCGCTGCGCGTGCGGAACTTGACGACGAAGGTCTTCTGCCCGCTCGGGAAGACGCGTATGCCGAAGCCCTTCAGCTCGCTGTCCCAGAAGAGGGTGCCGTGCCGTGCGCCGTCCGATTGCAACCCGTCGATCACGCGCTTGGTCAATTTCTGCATCTTCGCCAGCCCTTTGGCCGCCTGCCGTTGCAACCACATTGCAACCAATCGGGGGACAAACGGGGCGGTTTCCGGCGTCCTCGGGCGTAGACTAGCCGATGGCCGATCGCGCTAACATGCTGAAATGTCCAGCTTTAGCGCACTCGGGCGTGCTCGGTCGTAGACGCCGGGAGCATGATGCTTTACCCTCCGAAGGCAGAGGCCAGAGGTTCGAATCCTCTCGGGTGCGCCATCGTCTCGCGCATCCTCTCCCCAGCCCTTAGCCGAAGAGGCTCCGCGGCTTTCGTTTGCGAAGTGAACGACGGCAAGGATGGGCGGGCACGTCCGATCGGCACGCCGTAGCCAGCGCCGCGGTGATATCGGAGACGCAGAAGCCTTGCGCACTCCCTCCGGCCGTACCAGTTCGTCATTCAACGCGACAACGACTCTGCTGCACCAACCAGCATGGTGCGTTCCGTCATCCACCTGACCACCGGTAAAGGGTCATTCCGCTATGGCTCGCATGGCCTTCGACAATTCCTACGCCGGGCTGCCCGGCTCGTTCTACGCTCGCGTGCTGCCGTCGAGCGCGTCCGAACCGCACCTGGTCAAGCTGAACCGGGAGCTGGCGTGCCAGCTCGGGCTGGATCCCGACGAACTCGCAACCCCCGACGGAATCGAGGTGCTGGCGGGCAAGCGGATTCCTACTGGCGCCGACCCGATCGCCACGGTTTACGCCGGGCACCAGTTCGGCAACTTCACGCCGCAGTTGGGCGACGGCCGGGCCATCCTGCTGGGCGAACTCATCGGTCGGGATGGCGTCCGCCGCGACATTCAACTCAAGGGCTCGGGCCGCACTCCGTTTTCGCGGGGCGGGGACGGCCGGGCCGCGCTGGGACCTGTCCTGCGCGAGTATCTCGTCAGCGAAGCCATGGCGGCGCTCGGCTTACCGACGACCCGGGCGCTCGCCGCCGTGACCACGGGCGAGGCCGTGCTGCGCGACACGGAACTGCCGGGCGCCGTCCTGACCCGGGTGGCGACCAGCCACATCCGTGTCGGCACCTTCCAGTTCTTCGCGGCCCGGGGTGACACCGAGGCGGTTCGCCGCCTCGCCGATTATGCGATCGAGCGGCACTACCCGGGAGCAGCGCGGGCCGCCCAGCCCTATCGCGCTTTCCTGGAAGGCGTGATCGAACGGCAGGCCCGCCTCGTCGCTCGCTGGATGCTCACCGGTTTCATCCATGGCGTCATGAATACCGACAACATGGCGATCTCGGGCGAGACCATTGATTATGGCCCTTGTGCCTTCATGGATGCCTATGATCCCGGCACGGTCTTCAGCTCGATCGACCAATACGGGCGGTATGCCTACGCGAACCAACCCGGGATCGCGCAATGGAACCTCGCGCGCCTCACCGAATGCCTGCTGCCGCTGCTCAGCGGGATTCCGGAGGAGGCATTGACCCAGGGTCGGGAGATTCTGGGTTCCTTCGCTCCCATCTTCCACGCCGCCCACCTCGACGGCCTCAGGCGCAAGCTCGGGCTCGCAACGGAGCGCGATGACGACTTGGCGCTGGCGCAGGACCTTCTGGACCGCATGGCCTCCGGCAAGGCCGACTTCACGCTGACGTTCCGGCGCCTGTGCGAGGCGGCAGCGGATTCCGGACGGGACCGCGACGTCCGTGACCTCTTCATCGACCCGACCGCCTATGACGGCTGGGCCGGACGTTGGCGATCCAGGCTCGCCGAAGAGTCCGCGCAAGGGCAGGAGCGCGGCGCGGCGATGCGGGCCGTCAACCCGGCTTTCATCCCGCGCAACTACCGGGTGGAGGAGGCCATCAAGGCCGCCGTCGAAGACCGAAACTTCACGCCTTTCGAGCGGCTCGGTG
>JAABUJ010002335.1_pt1 | contig 23916 bp, 30 predicted proteins | sample 5559131 | NCBI WGS metagenome assembly JAABUJ01 (sample SAMN10711875, study PRJNA513366) | rock metagenome | isolation source: Antarctica rocks | place: Antarctica: Victoria Land, Mt New Zealand nord | collected 2016-01-07
CCTACAAGCAAGAAACCGAGACACCCCGGCTGGCGTCGTCCGGCTGGGATGCGCAACACATCAGGTCGTTCGGTTGAGCCGATTTTCGCCGGGGCGCAAACGACTGTGAGCACCAAGGAAGGAGTGCCCACCCGGCAGCGGGCCGCTGCGAGAAAGGACACCCGATGAAAAACACCCGCAAGAACACACAGGTCACGAAGGCCTCGCATCACCAGCGGGGCTCGTGGCTCTTTAGGTACGTAGACCTCGCCGGCCAGGCAGTCCTTCTCGGGTGCGCGGTGGCTGACGTCACCGGGGGGCTTCCCAGCTCGGTACGCGTGGTGCTGGCCGTCAGCGCCGTCGTGCACGGAATCCTCCGCGGGTAGCAGTAAGTGTGCGTAGACGGGGGACGCCACTCCCCCGTCTACGCAGCTTGGCTTTTCAGTTCCGTCACTGGCCGGGAGCGGCCGCACGCCGCCACGGGTGCAGGCGCAGATCCTCCAGCGTGGTTAGCGTTGCGGACGAAGGGGCCCGTAGCGTTCCCCCACGCAACCCCCCCGCGGGCCCCTTCGCCAACGAGTGGTACGAGAAGCACGTAGCACGCATCGTGGATGGGGACCCGGGAGGACGGTACCTGGTTGGCGGACGTTCCCGCGGTGGCGGGCGCGCACACCTTCGCCCGGACCCTGACCGGCCTGCGCAGGTCGGTGCGGGAGGTCATCATCGTGATGGACGACTTGCCCGACGACGACGCGGTCGCCATGTCCTTCCGGTTCGACGTCGACGATGAGACGGTGGCGGCAGCGGCCGGACTGGGTCAGGAGCGGCGCGCGCTCGCCGCCCGTGAGGCCGACGTCATGGCCGGCACCGCCCGATCCGTCGGGGACCTCATCGAGCACGGCTATTCCGTGCGGGACGCCGCCGAGCTGCTCAACATCACCGCCGGGCGGGTATCTCAACTCGCGGCCACCTGTTCACCGACGTGAGCCTGTCCACCGAATGCGACCAGGACTCGACCGGTCCAGCCGGTGTGTCAGCTGTTGGCGGTGATGTCGATCAGGTCGACGGCGCCGAAGGTGTCGACCTTGACGTTGCTGACCTTGTCCGAGTACCCAGACTGCTGGGTGTAGCTCCACAGCGGGATGTCGGGCATGTCGTTGGCCAGCAACGTTTCCGCGGCGGCGTAGGCGGCGTTGGCCTGGGCGAGGTTGGTGTTGGCACCGGCCTTCTGCAGGGCGGCATCGAAGGCGGGATTGGAGTATCCACCGTTGTTGGACAAACCTCCGGTGCCGAAGATGGGTGTCAAACCATCCTCGATGTTCGGGTAGTCATACACCCAGGCGGATCGGTACATGCCGGTCATCTTCTTCGCGCTGATCTGGGTACGGAACGCGGCGAAGGTCGGGAACGGCGTGGCGACGCAGTTGATCCCGAGGGCCGACTTGATGTTGTTGCACGCGGCCTCGGTCCAGCCCTTGTGGTCGCCATCGGCGTTGTAGTTCAGCGTGAGCGTCCCCTGGAAACCGCCGGCTTTGGCGAGTGCAGCCTTGGCCTTGGCCGGGTTGTAGGTGCAGGTGTCGCCGCAGGTACCCGGCTTGTACCCGTCGACCCCGGGTGCGGTGAAGGATGTCATCGGGGTCTTCGTGCCACTGAAGATCACCTTGGTGATCTGCGCACGGTCGATGGCCATCGAAATCGCCTTGCGCAGGTCGGGGTTCGCGAACTGCGGGTCGTACAGCGGGAACTGGATCTGGTCGTATTGCAGGACTGGCTTGTTGATGTCGCGGTTGTTCAGGTCGGTCTTGTACTTGTCACCGGCGACGTCGGCGGTGGGGATGGTCTGCTGGAAGTCGAGGTTGCCCGAGGTCAGATCGGCGTAGGCCGCGTTCTGGTCCTGGTAGATCTTCAGGGTCACGTCCTTGACCTTGGGCTTGGCGCCCTGGAAGCCGTCCCAGCGGGTGATCTTGATGTCCGCGTTGTCGTTCCACTCGACGAACTTGAACGGACCGTTGCCGACCGGGTTGCGACCGAACTTGGCGGTGTCCTGGTAGAACACCTTGGGCAGCGGGGCGAAAGCGTAGTAGCCGAGCTCAGCCTGGAACGGGGAGTAAGGCGCGCTCAGGGCGACGGTGAACTCGGTGGGGCCGACCACCTTCAGCCCGCTCAATGTCTTGGCCGTCGGCGCCGGCGGCTTGGTGCCCTTGGGGCTACCCGCCGGTGCCGACGGGCTCATTGCGTCGTAGCCCTGAATATTCGCGAAGAAGCTCGAGTCCAGCGCACCATTCGGCCCGTACGCTGCCCAGTTCCAGGCATCGACGTAGCTCTGCGCGTCGGCCGGAGTGCCGTCCTGGAAGTTCCAGCCCGGCTTCAGCTTGATGTCGTAGTTCTTCGCGTCGGTGGTGGTGATCGACTCGGCCGTGTTCATTTGAGGCTTGCTGGTGTCGACGTTGAAGTTGACCAGCGTCGCGAAGATGTTCTTGATGGGTCGGCCGCCGCCGTCCTCGTTGGTGTTCGAGGGAATCAGCGGGTTCTGCGGCTGGACGTCGTCGATGGTGATCGCGCCGTTGGCGTTGCTGCTTCCCCCACTGCCGCTGCCGCTGCTCCCACCGCTGCTGCATCCGGCCACCAGCAGCACTGCCGCCACCGGGAGCGCAACTACCGCCGCGCACCGCTTTATCCGCATTACTTCAGTTCCTCTCGGAGAATGACTGTGCCCAGGACACCGGTCTCATGCCGCGGGCCGAGCGCTTCCGCCGTCTGAGCCGAGGCGGGCCAAACGTTAGTCCGACGTTCACCCGGAATGCGCTACGCGGTGGTAACGATGTTGCGTCAATTATGGGGAAGCAGAGGTGTCGCGCGGCGACCTGGGGCCGTTGTCGATCATGCGGTCGATCATCTTCTCGATCTGTCGCTGTCCTCGGGGAGAGATGTTACGAGCTGCGAGGGCGCGCACGACGTTATTCCGCTGTAGCAGACCGTTGTGTTGCAGGTCGTCGAGAATCTGTTGGGCGGTCCGCCTGCCGAAGGTGTCACCGAAGTTGTCTCCGTTGCTCGCCAGCCGGTCCAGATGCTCAAGGAAGGTGGGTGGGTGCTGAGCGGTCGCGAGGCCGGCCAGCAGGTTGATTGCGCCGACGTCCGCGGCCCAGCCAGCGACCGGTTCGGTGGCGCTCTCCACAACACACAGCGAGGAGCCTTGCGCCAGTTCGATGGCGAAGTCCAAGGCCCTGCGGGTCGGGACGAAGGAGAGGACCGCCACGCCGCGGGGGACGTGGCGACCTGACCTCGGGGTGAAGTGCGTCCGTCCTCGGACATACCGGCTCAGGGGTGAGTTGAGGATCCGGCCGCTGTAGGCGTAAGTGAGGATCGGACCGCCGAAGGTGCTGGTGACGAGGACAGCGTGGGTGCCCTGCTTGACGGCTTCCGCCTCGATCCAATCGATGGCCAGGCAAGCGGCGTCGTTCCAGTCTCGCTGGACATCATCATCTGGCACCCAGGCGGCACGGTAGCTGGTCAACACGGGGTCAGGCATTGATGCGGAGGAACGCCACTTGACGCTCGCGAAGGACGCGGACCACCATATCGGTGCCGACATCAAGTTCGTTAGTCAAAATTAGGACAGCCGGCATCACCAAGCTTTCATGTCCTCGCCACGCTCGATGTCCTCCTTCTTCGTTCGCGGCGGACCGCCGGGTCGAGTCGCAGCTGGGACCCAATTGCCCTCGTGCTCGATGAGCAGTTCATCGCGATCCTCGTCGTACCGCTCGACAACCGCGGCAAGGTTTGGTGCCTGCGCCTCGGCTAGCGCGAGAAACAAGGACGGCTGGGTTCTCATTGAATCCACCTCTCGTTGTACGGACTTTCCCGACGTGGTCCTGCGAATTCTCTCAGAACGGACCGACACGAGCGCGAGGACACCAGGCGTCGCCCGTCTGGCCATCTGCTCCGTAAGAATCCACCACCGCGCACAGCAGCCGCCGCAGGGGACGGCACGACCTGGACCTGCAAGGATCGCGTACGTCCTGCCCGGTGAAGATTCTCGTGCAGGCACGTGGGCACGACACTGACAACAGCTGTCTCAGTTCCTTGATTCTCTCAGGGTCTGTGGGCGCGGCTGCAGGTCGGCGCGTTCCGGTGCCAGTCTCAGAAGTAGGTCTTCTGATTCAGGGTACGGAGCCAACTACCGAACCGGCTGGCGGCTCTTGGGACTGTTCCGATAGAGGATCGGCTTGCGGCGCCCTTTTGGACCCCGCACCGCTCCAGGTCCGCCGCGGATGGGGTTGCCGCAGCGGGTCAGTCGGAGGTCGGCGGCCGCTTTTCGAGGTAGCGCTTGGCTTGCTGGAGCTCGTCCTCAACCTCAGCGGGCAGCCGTCGTCGCAGGATCGGTTCGACTATCCAGCTCAACGGTGGACGAAAGGTGAATACAAGCGTGCGGAGAACTTCGGTTCCGCCGTCGACCGCCGTGACCTCGAAGCTCGCGTGGAAGCCAGAGAGTCGCCGCAGCGGGTTGTGCGACAACGTGACATCGATCCGCGCTCCCGGGGTGAGTTGCATCGACGAGCCAGTCGTGGGGCCGGGCATACGAATGCCACCCAGCTTCGGATGGAAGTGGAACTCCGTTCGCGTGGGCGTGCGAGTGACCTGCTCAACTGGCTTGATCTTGGTGTCGACCTGCTGGTAACGCTCAATATCCATCACGAACTCAATAACCTCGTCTACCGGACGCGCGATAACAACTCGCCGCTGCACCTCGATCATGGCGACAGGGTATGCGCCCGCAGCCGGGCGGCGGATGATCGTCCGCAGATTCGGTGACCGATTCAGGATCGACCAGCGGGACGACGTGTCGCAGTGAGGAACGGTGACGGCACCTACCGCGCGGTGGCCGAGCGCGCTGAAGGCGCCACGCGAAGGGCGTGACCATTGTGCCCGGCGACTCCCGTAGCGTCCTGCTCTTCGACCGGGTAGTAGCGAGAGGTCAACGTGAACCCATTGATCGACTGTCCGTGGCGCCTCGTCGTCTCTGATTTGGACGGCACGCTGGTCACCGGGACCACGGCCTTGAACCACCTTGGTGCTTGGATCGGGCACGAGGCGATCGTCGAGGGCCTAGAGGACAAGTTCACTCGCGGCGAGGTCAGCGACCGAGAGATTGCGGAGGGCTACGCTCCGTTCTACGGAGGCGTTGCTTTGGCCGATGCTGTCGAAGTCATATCACGGATCCCCAGCATCGATGACATTGGGCTGGGCGTCGCGATGCTGCGGCAGCGATCGGTGGAGGCGTTTATCGCGACGGTGTCTTGGAGCTTCGCCGCGCAGGCGCTGGCTGATCTCTGGGGCTTCACCCAGGTGTGCGGGGCTGACCTGGAGCGTGACGGAGCTTCGGGACTCTTTACCGGCCGAGTCGCTCGTCACTTCGAGCCCGAAGACAAGGTCGCGTACGTCGCTGAGCATTGCCGTCGTACAGGGATTGGGATGGACCAGGTCGTGGCGATCGGTGACGGTCGGTCAGACCTGCCGTTGTTCAGGGCAGTGGGTTTCAGCGTCGCCCTGAACGCTTCGAGCGAGGCACGCGCCGCAGCAAGCATCACAGTGGAGGAGACCTCGTTCCTGGCGGCGCTACACGCTGTTCCCCACCTCCTTGTGTAGGCACTTCGTGAGCAAGTAGTGCCGGCTACCAGGCACGAGGGCCTGTCCCAGTAGCCGACGGCCAGCGGCGCACCCGCCGGTCCGGTCTGGCCGATCCGATCTTGTGTCACAGGGGATAGGCCATCGGGGCTGGGATGGCGGTCGTCTATCGGTCACTCCAGAGGCGGCCAGGCGTCCCCGAGCTCGGTTCGTCGGATGTCGACCATCAAGGCGATGCAGTCGTCGCAAACGAACAACGCTGGTGTCTCGCCGCAGACACCCCAACGCTTGTCCAGGCCGCAGAACGAACACTTCAAGAGCGAGTCCTGCGTGGACGGATTCATGCGCCCATCCTGACACCGCGCATCACCAGGAGAAGGTGAACTGGCCGGAGTTCGACCGTCCTGCGAGACGAGGCTGCAGGTTCGTCGACGGGACCCGTTCCATTCAGGATGGTCCTGCGGGTCGCTGAACGGCTCCACTGTGGCGAACGGGAGGGGTGAGCACGTGGGGCCTGTGGCAGGATCGCACCTGTGTCAGGTGGCGGCGAGGTTCGAGTTCGGCCTGATTTTGGTCTGGACGCCCCTCCGATCGTCTACGGCTACGCCGTACTCGGGATGGCCAGCGGGGCCATTTTCAGGGGGCTCGGGTGACAACCGAGACCAACGAGGTCGCCGACGGCGTGTACCGGATCTCGACCTTCGTGGAGCCGGCCGACTTGGTGTTCAACCAGTTCTTGGTTATGGCCGACCAACCACTCCTCTGGCACTGTGGGCATCGTCAGCTGTTCCCCCAGGTGGCAGAGGCAGTGGGGCGGATCACGCCCGTCGATCGGCTCCGGTGGCTCAGCTTCGGTCATGTCGAAGCCGATGAGATGGGGGCCATGAACCACTGGTTGGGCGCTGCTCTGGATGCCGAGGTGGTGCAGGGCAACACCGGCGTGCTGGTCTCGGTCAACGACCTGGCTGACCGTCCGCCCCGCGCCTTGACCGACGGCGAGACGCTCGACCTCGGCGGTAAGCGGGTGCGCTGGATCGACACCCCCCACGTCCCTCACGGTTGGGACGCCGGCCTGATCTACGAGGAGACCACCGAGACCCTCTTCGTCGGCGACCTGTTCACCACGAACGGTCGGGTGTCGGCGAGCACCGACGGTGACATCGTCACCCCGGCCATCGCCACAGAGGACCGCGGCCGGGCGAGCGCAGTGACGCCGACCAGCGGGTCGACGGTGCGCGGGCTCGCCACGTATGGCGCCACGACAATGGCACTCATGCACGGTCCAGCCTTCACCGGCGACATCCCCTTCGCCCTCGAAGCACTGGCCGACGACTTCGACCGGCGACTCCGAACCCAACGGTGAGCCACCGAGCGTCCTGTGGATAGCCCGGGCGTCTCGGGTCGGCTGACGCTGATTCTCTCCGCAACGGGAACGTCCTACGGGACAGCGCGGCGCCAGGCGCACGGCGCGAGGTCGGCGAGTGGGGCGGTTTCGTGCGTTCAGGGCAGGGCCGGATCGCCCTGCTCCCGCTCGACAACGCGGTGAACGGGGCAACGTTGACATGACGAGATCAGGGTCGGCGTCGGAGGCAGAGTGGTTGCGTGAAGTGGCGTGGTTGCTGGCCCAGTGGCACACGAGTCGCAACGAGCCGCTGGACCCAAAACTTCTCCGGGCTGGGTCGAACCGGCGGGTGTGGTGGCGGTGCCCGGCGGGGCACGAGTGGCAGACCACCATCGCAGGCCGTGCGCGCCGTGGAACGCGGTGCCCGTACTGCATAGGGCAGCGCGCCAGCGCGAGCAACAACCTTGCGGTGACCGCCCCGGAGGTGGCGGCCACCTGGCACCCCACCCGCAACGAAACATTGACGCCAGCGACGGTGCTACCGAAGTCGGGTCGCGCAGTCTGGTGGTTGTGCCCGGCCGGGCACGAGTGGCGGACCTCGGTCTACGCCAGGGTCTCCCACCGGAGCGGATGCCCCTACTGCGCGCGCCAACGGGCGACCGACGAGACCAGCCTCGTCCAGCGCTACCCAACAGTGGCCGCGGAATGGCATCCCACTCGTAACGGGAACCGCACCCCGGAAACCACCACGTTCGGCTCAAGGATCGGAGTCTTCTGGGTGTGTTCATCCTGCGGGTACGAGTGGCGAGCCACCCCGCACAGCCGCACCGTGCGCGGCACCGGTTGCCGGGAGTGCGCCTGGGCCACCACCCGCATCAGCCATGTCCCACTCACCCTCACGCACCCCGAGATCGCGGCACAGTGGCATCCGACTCGCAACGAGGAAGCGACGCCAGATCAGATCACCTACGGGTCCGGGCGGCGGGTGTGGTGGCAGTGCTCGCGCGGGCACAGCTGGCGCACGACCGTGAACGCACGCACGACACCACCAGGACGGCAAGCCAGCGGGAATGAGCGGGCTACCGCACCCACCGGGAGCGGATGCCCCTACTGCGCCGGCACGCGCGCCACAACCGAGCACAACCTCGCGGCCGCGCGACCCGACCTGGCCTGTGAGTGGCATCCCGACCGCAACGCGGACCGACGCCCAGCGCAGGTCACACCGCGATCCAATCAACGGGTGTGGTGGCAATGCGGAACGTGTGGACACACCTGGGCAGCGACCGTGAAGAGCCGCGTGGCGGCGGGCACTGGCTGTCCGTCCTGCGCCCGCACTGCGGGCGGGCGGCCGGTGAGATCCGTACAGCGAGGACGCTGACCCACACCCGGTCAACGACATGCAGATACGACCAGCCGGGGGGCCGGTAGTGCGCCGCCGCAGCCCGTCGCTGCGTGGTGGGGGTCACCGGCAGCCCGTTCACCACGGCACCTCGACGCCGATGTGGCTGATGGCGCTGTGGTACTGGCGGGCGGCCTGGTTGGCGGCGTCGAGGTGCTGAGCCACCTGGTGCAGGTGATCGGCGGCTTCGGCGCACCGTGCGGCCGGGTCGCGGGTGCCGCTGTCATCGCGCAGCACCGCCCCGCCAGCCAGCCCGGCGACCTGCGTGGAGCAGGTGGTGACGAGCGTGGCCAGCGCCCGGGTCAACTCGTCCAAGGTGGCCCCCAGGGTGTAAAGGTCCTCCGTGTCCGGGGACTGCATCGCTGCGGTGGTCTCCCGCACCGCCTGGCGCAGAACCTCACTCGCGGCCGCCACAGCAGCGCCCGGCTCATACGGCGGGTTGTCGCTCACAACCCTCTCCGTCCTCTGTGGTGGACCGCGGTCATGGCGCACTCACGATGGCCGTGACGCTGACGGTGAACGTGCTGCCCGACCAGGTCTTCGGCAGCGGCGGTTCCGGCGGGGTGAGGGTGACCTGGTGGCTCAATGAGGTCAGGACGGCACCCGCCGCGCGGGCCTTGGCCTCGATCTGCCCCAACGCATCATCCAGCGCAGCACCAACCTCGTCGTCCCAACTCACCGCGCGAAACGTGTATGTCTGCATTTCCCTGCTCCTCTCCTGCTGTCCACTGGTGTGCTCAGTGTGTCCGGTGATCAGGACACACTGAGGTCTCTGCGCTACCCACCCGTGCCGCGCTCAGGCGCTGGCTGGCGGCGCGCGCGACAGGATCAGGACGTGACCGAGCCGCGAGACGAGCGACCCCCGTGCCCGCGCATGATCCGGCGACGGCCGAACAGCCGCCCATACTGGCCACCTTGGCGTCAGCGCTGTAATCAAGATGCCGATCACTATGGGGAGAACGACGGACGGCACCGCCCACATCACCGGACCCCAGTCCGGATTCACCTGCCTGCCGTGACCCATGCTTAAAAGTCTATAGTGGTAGACTAGAAACCGTCTAGTGTGGTAGACTACAATCATGGTCACGGAGCAGCCGACGCGGAAAGTCGTCAAGGAATTGAAGGCCGCAGGGTTTGCCCCGGCGCGGACGGTCGGGTCTCACACCACGTGGGTATCCGGCGACGTGCACGTGAGCGTCCCGGATGGACACCGCACGGTGTCACCGGGGGTGTACCGGAAGGTGCGCAAGGCAATCGAGGAGGCGACCCGATGAGTAAGACGTACGACGCGACAGTGACCCGCGAGGGCAAGTGGTGGATGGTTGCCGTTCCGGCGATCGACGGTCTCACGCAAGCTCGCAGACTCAGCGACGCCGAGCAGATGGCACGTGAATTGATCGCCCTAGAGACAGGCGCTGCGCTGGCAGACGTGGCCGTAACGGTGCACGTCCAACTCTCTGAGGACGGCAGCGACCTAGCGGAACGTGCGCAACGAATAAAGACCGACCGTGTGAAAGCCGAGCAAGCCGAGGCCGCCGCGTCCGAGTTGTCGCGGGAGTTGGCGCGTGAACTGGCCGCAGCCAAGGTGCCCGTGCGCGATATTGGTTCGCTACTCGACGTGTCCTATCAGCGCGCCAGTCAGCTCGCGTCCCCGAGCCGATGACTCGGAGGTTAGTGGCAGCACCCCACGGCCGCGTTCGGCCGTGCCCGGGCCGACTCGTGCCGGGCGTACATCAGACGTCCTCCCGAGCCTGCGCGGGAAGCCGCACGACCAATCGGCGGTCGGCGCTCTCGGCGAACCGAAAGCCGTAGTACTTGATGTACACCTTCGCGAGACCTTCGTCGCGGGCGTCGGCGACGACCGCGATGCGGTGAGCGTCAGCGTGCGCCAGCCAGGCTCGCATCACCTCGCCGCCGTGGCCGTGCTTCTGTGGGTGCGCCGCGAAGTTCGAGGCGATGGCCACGGAACCGCGGTGGCCTGCTTCCCTTACCCGTCGGACACCGTCGCCGAGTCGGCCTCCGCGGCCTGCGCCCTGCGTCTTGATGCACCTCAGCTCCAAGCCCAGCGGAACGAAAAACGCCACCACCGCCAGCATTTCGGCCCCGAGGGCGACGTAGCCATTCACACCCAGACGGGTCAAGGCAAACAGCACCACCGAGACGACGATCCCGAGCAGCACCCCGGCGGCGGCAGCCACGGCGACCGCGGCCGCCAACCCGAGGGGGGTGACTCCCCGCCCGGTCCCCTTGGTTCCGCGCACCGCAGCGACCTGCACATGCGCATGCCGTGAAGCGGCGATCCCCCGCCGATACACGAGGACGGCACACCATTGCCCTGCCGCGGCAGGCACCCGCCACCACCAGTTGTCGACCCTGGGGGAACCGAACGCCCGGGTGGCCCGGTCGGCCACTGCCCACAACCCACCGACCGTGGTGCGTAAACCATCTGGCACCAACGGCGGCGGCATCCCTGGCTTGCCCGCCGCGGAGCCCGGTCGGTGACTCATCATTGTGAGCATCCATGCGGCGCACAATCAATGCGAACCCGCACAAGCGCAGCGCCGCTTGGCTCCCTCATTGCGGCCACCCGAAGACCGGTCCCAGCTCGAGGACGGGGGCGTCGGCGGTGATGACGACTGGGCGGCCGTCCCCGGGACGCTCGACGGCGTAGTCCTTGTGCTCGTGCGAGCCGTTGGCGTGGGACAGAGCGGCCAGCACCAGGGCGAGGTTGTGGCGGTCCAGCCCGGTGACCGCGTCGGCCAGGTCCACCGGGATGCCGGCGGCGAGGCTGGCGGCGATGCGCAACACGCGGATCTCACTGCCGCTGCCGATCAACAGATGGCCTGCGTCGATGTTCGCGCTCACCTCCTCCCAGAGCACCTCTGCGTAGCACGAAGCCGACCCGGCGGCCGTCGTCGCCTCCGAGACTGTGAGGAGCCCTGCACCGTCGAGGCGAAGAGGCCAACTCCCGTGGGCCAGCAGGAGTCGTATCGCGGCTTCGGTGGCGTACACCCCGGATGCGGTGCGCAGCAAAGCCGCACGCAACTCATCGCCGCTGAGGTCGTTGATGGTCATGGTGTGGTGCTCCCCTCGGTGCTGGGTTCGGTGTGCCGTGAATGGCTGACACGTTGGGCTGGCGACAACGTTGTCGACGCGTGGTTCAGTCGTTCGGTGGCGTCGCGTTGCGCTTTTCCGATGCGTAACAGGTGGTCGAACAGCAGGTCTTGGGGCAGTTGCTCGGCGGCGGCGGCCATGGACCGGGCCGCACGGTGAAAGCTGCGTCGGTAGCCGGCCGACAGCACAGCCGTCGCGTAGTGCCCCACCGTTTCCGGGACGGCACCGGCGACCGTGACGGATGACAGTGCTCGGGTGAGTTGGGCGCCCCGGTGCCCACCGGTACGCCCGGACTGGGTGAGGGTGGAGGCGATGCTCGCCGGATCGTGCGGGGCGCCGGTCTGGACCTGGGCGGTGATCACCTCGAACAGCTCGGCGTAGACACCCCGGTCGAAGTCGGTGCTGCGCACCAGGTCGCTCACGTCGCTGGCGGTGTCGGCCGGGGACCACAACAGGGCACACAGACACAGGGCCTCGACATCGGTGCGGGGGTCATCGAGGAGGTCCCCGACCTCGATCGGCTCCTCGACGTCGTGCGTGGCGTACTCGTAGGTGCCCTCAGTGCTCATCCCCTCCTCCCCCGGTTGCCCTGATCCACCTCTGCCCGCGAACAGGTCGTCGAACTCATGGTGTTGCCCTTCCCCTGCTGGTGGGCAGTCTCCTCGCCACCCCCGGCCGCCTTGGTGTCCGTGCGGGTCTCCGGTACGTCGCATTCCGGTCCCGACGCCCCCTCCCCGCTGCCCGCAGATTGCCTGGGTACGGCCGCGCTGTAGGGCTTGTGCTGGCAGAAGCAGGCTCGTGCCGTCCCGACCCGGCCCGTGAGGGTGTCCTCGCAGTCCTCAGCGGTGTGGGGGACCTGGCAGGGTGCGCAGATGCTCATGGTGTCTCCTTCGGTGCCGGTAGTGGCCGACTACCCCTATCCTAGTCGTACTAGTCAATTAGTGCTATCTGATGTAACGCACGATTTATCATCATTGCTCCACTACGAGCACTATTCATTATGGTTGGGGTTGCGTGACTTGCGTTGACAACGAAGGGCTGTGGAGTGGGCTCATCCTCGCGGGGGTTTGTTGGGTAGTCGTGCGGGTGCGGGGGGCAGCTGATGGCTGCCGTACCGCTTACGGGTTTCGTTGATGGCGGCGCGGACGGCTTCGGCGACGAACTCGGTGCGGCTGGTCATCCGGGCGAGGGTTTTGCGGTCGGCGACGATGGCGGTCTCCATCGCCGCCACGGTGGCCGCCGCCACGGTGAAGCTGCGGGACACTCCCGTGCCGTCCTTGGGTTCGGGTCCGAGCGTGTGGGCGATCTTGGCGCGGCGCTGCGGGGACAGGCGGGCGTGTTTGTCGATGACTCGGTTGATCCAGTGGGCGAAGCCGCTGGGTGCCTCGGGTGCGGTGTCCAGGTCCACGAGGTAGGCGCTTTTCGCGGTCTCGAAGGTGCCCCGTTGCCAGTAGGTGCCCAGCCGGGTGGTGGCCCCGGCGGCGGCGGTCGGGTCGGGGTGGGTCGGTTTCCCGGTGATGGCTTGGGTTTCCCGGTCGCGCAGGCTGCGGCGTTTGGTGCTCATCGGCTCGCTTTCTTGGTCTGGTAGATGCTGGCCAGCGCGGTCCGGTAGTCCTGGGCGACGGCTGAGGTGGGTCGGTAGACGCTGATGGTCTGTCCTGCGGTGTAGGAGTCGCGCACGGCGACCGCCTCCCGGATCGGGCTGGTGACCTGCCCGGGGTAGGTCGTGGTCAGCATTTCCAGGACTTCCCGGTCCAGGGTGCGCCGGGCGTCGTAGCGGGTGGGCACGATCCAGTGGATGCGCAGGCCCGGTCGCACCCGTTTCTCCAGGGTGTGGGCGATGACCCCGGCCAGGCGGCCCACCTGGTCGTAGGACTCCACGGCCGCCGAAACCGGGGCGATCACGACGTCCGCGGCGGCGAGCCCGGCGAGGGTGAGCCCGGTCAGACTGGGTGGGGTGTCGATCACCACGTCGTCGTAGTGTTCCCGGACGGTGGGGAGGTGATCGCGCAGGCTGGTCACCAGATCCGGTGGTGGTGTCGCCTCCACGGCCGAGAGGTCGTGGGTTCCCACCAGCACGCTCACCCCGGGCGCGGTGGGGGCTGGGGCGGCGGCCTCGTCGGCGGCGGCCTCCCCCATCAGCACGTCGGCGGTGGCCGCCCCGATTTCCGTGTCGTGGGTGATGCCCAGCCGGGTGGTCAGGTTGCCCTGCTGGTCCAGGTCGATGGCCAGCACCCGGCGGCCCTGCTGAGCCAGGTAGTGCGCCAGCTCGGCGGCGGTGGTGGTCTTGGTGCTGCCCCCCTTGGGGAGAGCGACGGTGTACACAGTCACTGGGTGTGTCCTTTGCTGGTTCTCATTACCCGCAGTCCCACTCCGGGTGTCCGTCCCACCGGACCTCGGTGGCTCCGGCGTAGCCGCACCCGAACTCCGCGAGCGGGGCGTAACAGACGTCCTCGCTGCCCTCGGCTTCGGCGTTCCACGCTGCGAGGCCGCTGTAGTAAAGGGTGCCGTCGTCGTCGTACAGGCGGAAGCGGTGCCCCAGCCCCGGCGTGTCGAGCGCTTCCAGGAGGACGGTCGGGGCGGTGACGGGTCCCGAGATGCCCTCGGCGTTGCTCGCCGGGTTCGGGTCGGTGTGATCGTGGGTGATGATCCACGCGTACACCGCGCTCTCCGCATCGCTGCGCGGGTTCTGGTGCTGCACTGCGGTCATGTCGGGGTCCTTTCGGTACTGTGCTGATACTCCGAGTCTAGTCTTGCTGTTCAATTCAGGCTAGTTGCTCGTACGGCGATTCCTCGTCGTTTCGGCAGGTAGTTGCCTGTTCGATGTTGCGTGTCTGTGCAGTTGAAACTATGGCGCCTTAGGAGCTGGTGGCGGCCAGGAGTTCGAGCAGGTCTTCGGGCTCGTCGTAATCCAGTCCGAGCGCAGTGCTCAACAGTCGGGTGCGCTGCTCGCGCAGCGCGGCGGCATCGCTGACCCACGGCTGGTACACGTCGCGGTGCCAGGCTGCGCAGACCCATTCGGGTTCATCGCGCAGCCAGGGCGGTGCGTCCGCCTGGTGACGGCGGGCCTGCGCGTCGACGTCGCGCAGTGCTTCGCGTACCGACCGGCTGATCGTGGTGGCGTAGGCGTGCAGCCCGGTCCAAGCGATGAGGAACCCCGCGTCCCGGGGGGTGGGGGTGCCCACCCGAATGCCACGCGGCCCGCACTGGTAGCCGGTGCCGCGCGGCCAGCGCTCGCCCAGGTGGGTGCCGCCCTGCATGGAGCACCGCAGGTGGGGGATTGCGGTGTCCGGGTTGTGCAGGCATCCGGAGATGGACCAGCCGCCGATGTCGGCCAGGGCTTGGCGATGCTCTCGGGTCAGGGTGCTCATGGTGGTGGTCTCCTCCCTCGGCGGTGGGGGTGTGCTCAGCTCTGTACCGGGTGGCCGCAGAGCTGACGGGCGATGGCGACGGTGCTCGCACCGAACGCCTCAGCCGGGGCACCCCACGTGGGCAGGCACCGGCAGGTGCCATCCGTCGTGCCGATGACCAGCACGACACCCTGACTGGTGGGCATGCAGAACACGCGCACCTGATGGGCGCTGACACGCAGGCAGACGAACGACCAGCAGGTGTGTGGCCCCTCCTGCGCGGACTCGCTGCCGGGGGCATGCCGAGCGCGGAAGACCCGCCCGGGTGCCCCGGCCTGCATCACGGCGGTCATCAGAGCACTGGCGTAGCGCGCCGACACCGCGCCCAACGTCTGCGTGTCGCCGGTCTCGGTGCGGGCGGTGTTCGTGGTCATGAGGGGCAGCCTTTCCGTGGTGTGCTGATACTCCCAGTCTAGTCGATCTGGTCAATCAATGCTATACGGTTGTCGAGTTATTTTGGTGCCAGGTCTGCAGCTCATCATCTGTTCATCATTGCGTTGTTAGGCGGACTGTTTTTGCTTGGGCAGAGCCGGAGTTGTTGATTTTGCTGCCGACCATGCAGGGGCTGGGTCGGTGTTCTCATCGTCGGCGGGTGCCGTCTCGACCGGGGCACCCGGCAGGGGGGCAAGCAACGTCTTACCGCTTGCGGCCCTGGTGGGTGCCCCGGTAGGCAACTGCCCGTAGTCGATGAGAACACCGACTACCCAGCCCACCACCCAACGCACCCATCCCCACCCACCCCCAGTCTCATCAGAGGCGGCGGGGGTCCGGGGCTGCCGAAGGCCCCGGGTTACGTCCTGAGCGTTAGGGGATGTTGTCGACGGGGGTCATCTCGGCGAGGACCATCATCGGCCCGGGGGTCGGGATGACGGTGATGCGGCCGTCGACGACGGTCCAGCCACCGTGCAGGCGTCGTAGGCGCACACCGGGAATGATGGCGGTCTTCTCGCCACCGTTGCGGAGACGTCGCATGGTCTGGAAGATGCGGAGGACGTCATCGGGGTGCGGGGTGTCCCGGGCGTCGTGGGCGCCTTTCCACTGGATGCCGGGGACCGGATCGGTGAACCAGTGGATGAGCCGGGCCTGTTCGACGTCCATCAGCGCGACCGCGGTGGGTGCCCGCCCGGCCATCGCGGCCGCGAGGGCGACCGAGGCGAGGGTGGGTTCTGCGGGCGTCACGGTGTCGGTGACGTCATGGATGATGCCCCGCCAGGCGTGCTGGTGGGGTGCGGGCATGCTGCGCATCGCCAGGTGCACGGTGCGCAGACTGCGCGGCCCGTGGACGGTGGCCGTGCCCTCCCAGCGGTCCTCGGGCACCGGTGCGAGCACTTTGCTGATGAGGTTCATGGCCGCATCGAATCGGGCGACGTGGCGGAAGGCTTCTGGTGCGGTGAGACTCACTCGCCCGGTGAAGGGGGAGTCCTCGTCGGGGTCGCGGGTTTCGACGTTGAGTTCGATGAGCCGCGAGGTAGCTGACCACTCGATGGCGGCCACGTTCGGCGGTCGCGGCGGGTCCGCGTCCGGGGGACCGGTCCACAGCTGCACCGCGTGCACGGCCCCGGAGGAGCCGATCACGGGTGTGGCGGTGACGCGGAAGCGATGGGTGTCGCGGGGTCCGACGATGACGTTGAGCGGGCGGGCGGAGTCGTAGGCGGTGGTGATGACCTCCCGGACCCGGGCGGCGATAGTGCGGGTGCCCCCGATGCGGGGCAGCGGCGCCCACGCCCGTGGGCCACCGTGATCGGCGAGCACGGTGGGTGGGTGCCCGGGGAGCAGGGTTTCGATGAGCAGCGAGGTGCCCGGTACGCCGGTGGCGCGTTCCGTGGTCATCGTCGCCTCACGCTGGGTCTTCGACCGGGCTCGAATCGAGTGTTGGATCGTTGTCCCAGTGTAGGGAGCTCGTGACCCTGTGTGAGCGTGCACGGTGCGCCGGGCAGGCCCCGTCGTGCTGCGAGACTGGGGGTGTGGAGCGCACCGTTCGGCCTTGCGGACCCCAGCACGCCGGGGTGGTGGGCACCATGCTGGCGCAGGCGTTCCTCGACGATCCGGTGATGGCCTGGATGCAGCCGGTCCGTGCGCGCCGCGCGGCGATGCTGCGGCGGTTGTTTGTGGTGCAGTTGTCCGAGGAGTATTTGCCCGCCGGTGGGGTACAGATGATCGGCGATCATGCCGGGCAACCCCTGGCGGCGGCCATGTGGAAACCACCGGACACCACCGGGTCGCGAACAAGACGACGGGAGCAGGTGGCGATGGCCGCGGGTGTCGTCGTAGCGCTGCGGACCCGGATGCCTGCGGCACTGACGCTGCGGGGTGCCCTGGACCGCGCGCACCCCGCCGAGCCGCACTGGTACCTGAACAAGCTCGGCACCGCGCCGGCGGCCCGGGGGCAGGGTTTGGCCTCGGCCCTGCTCAGTGCCCAGCTGTGCCACTGTGACAAAACCGGGACACCGGCTTACCTGGAAGCCACCCAGCACACGCTGATCGGGTTCTACGAAACGTTCGGCTTCACCCGCACCGACCCCCTCGACGTTCCCCACGGCGGGCCCCGGGTGTGGGGTATGTGGCGTGCTCCACGCTGAGCCGCCGCGCACCCCCGTCACCGCCGGCGCCCGCGTCGGTCGGTGAGGATTGCCCGGACCTGGGCACGCCCTGCCCCGTCGAGCGCAGCCCGGCCGACCTCGCGGGCTTCGGTGGCGGCGGCGAGCTGTGCGGGTACCGCGGCGTTGCGCTGGGCGGCTGCGGCGGCGTGCGCGTCGCGCCACAGGGTGGGGCGTTCCCCGATGTCACCGCGGTGCAGCAGGGCGAGCAGGTATTTGACGGGGTTGCGGGGGGTGTCATAAACCCGGAACCCGGTGGTGGTCACGTCGTCGAGGTGTTGGATGACGTCGCGGGCCGTCCACCCGGCCTGAGCCCAACGCGACAGTGCCGCCGTGTAGGCGTGCGGGGAATACCGCCGAATCCACCCGGGACACTCCGGATGTGCCCGCAGCGCTTTGCTCAGCGCCAACCCCACCCCACCAGGGTCGCACCCCCCCGCCCGAACCCCTGCCCGTGTCGATGCGCGGCGCGGAGCGCCGTCCGCTGATCCCGAAGGGTGTTCTGCACCGGTAGAAACCACCCTCTCCCCGAGAGAGGAACCAGAAACAAGACCACTGCGTGGAGGGGTGCCATCTGGTGATTGACCTGCGGTGATGCGCACCGCGTTATCCACAGGGTGGGTGCGGGTGTGGTGCAGGGCGTACACGGCGGTCCAACCACGGTTTTTGTCGCCGCGTTCGGCGGAGTCCAACCGTTCCAGCAGGGTGCGTTGGCGCCCTGCTTGGACTTCGGTGGCGAGCCCGACGAGCCGGAGGAAGGTTCTGGCCCGGCTGATGGTGCGCTCACCGCGCCCGGTGGTCGCGGTCATGCCCCGCTCGGCGCCGGACTGCCCGAGCAGGGGCCCGCTGTTGCGGCCGGTGGTGAAGTCGGCCGCGGCCGCGTGCGCGGTGGCCACCGCCAGGACAGCAGGCAACGAGATACCGCCACCGGTCGTGGCGACGAGCTGGTGGCGCACCAGCAGGTAATGCCTGCGGTAGACCCGCTCGACGTGCTCGATCCACCGCCGGGCCGAACACCAGCACGGCACACGGGCATACGCGCCCGGCGAGACCGGGCGGCGCAGCAAAGGCCGCGGCGGCACCGGACCGGAAGCGTCCCGGCGGCCCTGCGGCCGAGAGACGGAAGTGCGGCCGCGAAGGGGCCGTTTCCCCCGCTCAGCGACACGCGGGGGGGATGCATATAGAACTGTTTCAGGGTAAGCGGTACCCTCAGACAAGGCGAGCAAGCCAAGTCCCTTCGGGGAAGAGCACGAAGTCGTTGAGCGTTAACTCAACGGCCCTAGTCGAACAGTCCGAGCCCTCCCTTCCCGGGGAGGGTTTTCGGCGTTCTAGGGGCTACTTAGTGCATGGTGTGTAGTTGTCGACAAGCGGCCGTCGACCGCGCACATCAGGCGCTGCGCAGCATCACCTCCTGCTCCGGTTCGGGAAGCAGCGGCAGACCCAGGCGCACCGCGTTCTCCAACACCCACCACTGATGGGCATCGCGAGCGCTCACTTCCCGGGCAAGCTTGCGGACCAGCTGAGGGTCCACTTGAGCGAAGAGCGAAACGTGCGGTCGGCCACGCCATCGGGTCTTACGACTCATACCAGTGACGTCGAGCCGCCCGGCACCCTCATCGGACTGGGCGAAAAGGGTCTCCTGCCCCGGTGGAGGGAGCAGCGGCAGACCCAGGCGCAGCGCATTCTCCAACACCCACCACTGATGGACACCGCGCGCCCCGGCTTGTTGCCTGACCTCGGCACCGAGATCAGGGCGGATCCGAGCGCAGATGCCTTCTTTCGGTGTGGCTGCTGCTCTGTACCTGCTGGGCATACCCGTATTGAATCCCGTTCGTCGGCAAATAATGCGGCGCCACGCCGTCTCAAGATATATTTACGGGGTTTAGGTACGAGACCCTAGGCGTGTCGCGCGGGCTTCTACGGTCCGCTGCCCCACCGTGCGCAGTAGGTCTGGAGTGACTCCGTAGAGCGCGGCAATTTCATCCACGGACTTGTCGTCGACCGTTCGCCGTCCCCGTTCGAGATCGCTGATGCGTGTGGCGCTGAGGTTGAGGGCGGCGGCGACGTCGGCTTGCCTGAGACCTGCCTGGAACCGCAGATCGCTGAGCTGTAGGTCGGCTTCTGGGATTGGGGCGAGGTCGCCGACCGAGACTCTCAGTACTGCGGCCAGCGCCGCCAGCGGCCCGGGAGACGGTTTGATCTGTCCGGTTTCCCACTTGGAGATCGATTGGGGGCTGACGCCAGCCAGGTCGCCAAGGTCTTCGAGGGAGAGTTGAGCGGCGGCGCGCAGTCGTCGGAGTGCGGCTGGCGAAAACCCCCGGACACCCTTGCGCGGCATGCACTCTCCTAGGTGTTCATACGGATCAGACCTGCACATTGTGTCTCCTCGCCCTGGACAATTACCGCACCGTGTGGTGTAGCTTATGGATGTAAACCCGAGGTGTAAATGCAGGTCCGCTGGCGAGTGATCCAGTGCGTCCGCGCGCGAGGGCGGGGAAGAGCCCATGAACGTTCAACAGTTGACTCGCCACCCTGGGGTCTCGTACGGTGAGTGTGCCCCTCATCACTGTTGGTGGTGTGGGATCGGCGCCCCTGACGACACGAGGCGACCGACTGCGGATAGTGCCAGGACACCCCGGGAGGGGTGTGTCCTCTGCCGTGGTCGGATTGGGGTGTTCCGCTTGTTCTTTCGTCTTGTTGGTGCACTCTCGGCGCCGGTCGGTGGGGGCTCCTGGCGCCGGCGCGGCCACCGCGGTGGCCGCCGGATGCCCTTCGGTGGCCACGCCGGGTCCGCCCTCTCAACAGATGTCATGTCAACGCTCGCGGGTAGAACGGTGCGCCTGCGTGCCACCGGTCTCGTCGCAGACGCAACGAAGCCGGAGGCAAAGTCGTGACCAGTGATGACAACAATCGGGTGGCCCGTCGGGGTCCATCGTGGGCACCTGCTGTGGCGGCGGAGACGCGAGCACCGAGTCCTGCTGTGAGTCCACTCCCGCCGCCGAGTCCGGAGCGGGTGGTGGAGCGGGCACCGTTGCGGGTGGCGGAGGCCGAGGGCCGATCGCAGCCGCCTGCGGTGGTGGCGGGTCCACAGGGGGAGCGGGCGAGAGCCGAGGCCGGGACGGATGGCGCCGCACCCTCGTTGCCGGTGCCGACACCACCGGTGCCAACCAGCCGACCAGCGGGTGAGTCTGACTCCGTTGAGCCCGGCGACGCCGCCGCATCACCGAGGACTTCACCGCCTGCACCGCCTGTGGGGCCGGATCGTCACGGTGAGATTGGTCGTGAGGTGTTGCGGCGCCCGGCGACGCAGCGGCCGCGGTCGGGGTGGCGGCGGTGGGTGTGGGTGGTGACGTTCGGGTTGCTGAATATGGGGGAGTCCCCGGCAGAGGTGCGCCGAGCCCAGCTGGTCGCGCGGGTGAACCAACCCATCCGCGGTGATTACAAGATCGCGATGCTGAGCATGAAGGGCGGTGTCGGGAAAACCACCACCACCGTGGGCTTGGGCTCGACGTTCGCGTCGTTGCGTGGCGATCATGTGGTGGCGGCGGACGCGAACCCCGATCGGGGAACGTTGGGTGCCCGGATACCGACGCAGACCGCGGCGACGGTGCGGGATTTGCTCGACGATGTGGCGTCTATTCACCGGTACTCCGACGTTCGTGCGTTCACCTCGCAAGCCCCGTCCCGGTTGGAGGTTCTGGCCTCCGAGCGTGACCCGCACAGGGCGGAGGCGTTCTCCGAGATGGACTACCGTGGCGCCCTGTCGGTGTTGGAGGGGTTCTACAACCTGATCTTGACCGACTGCGGCACCGGGTTGACGCACTCGGCGATGCGGGGTGTGTTGGGAACCGCGGACTCGTTGGTGCTGGTGTGCAGCCCGGCGCTCGACGGTGCGCAGAGCGCGGATGCAACGCTGAACTGGTTGGAGGCCCAGGGCTTCGGGCACCTGGTGGACCGCACGGTGGTGGTGATTTCCGTGGCCCGTCCGGGGGCGTCCACGGTGAACGTAGACCAGCTGGTGGCCCACTTCGACGCCCGGGTGCGGGTGGTGCAGGTCATCCCCTTCGACATGCATCTGGCGGAGGGCTCCGAGGTGGACTTGCAGCGGCTCGCTCCCGGAACCCGGGAGGCGTTCATGGAGCTGGCCGCGGTGGTGGCCGACGACTTCCCCGAGGCCGCGGGCCGCCACGCCCAGCAAGGCCGCCGATGACCACGAATGCGACCGCCGTGTTCTGGATTGCGCAAGCACTGGCGGGTGGGCTGCTGTGTCTGTGCATCTACCGGACCCACACGCTCGCCTGCTTCGGTGGGGAGGAGGCGGGCGGGGCTGAGTTGACCCGCGGCGAGCGGGCGGTGATCGCCACGTTCTACGGCATGACCGTGGCGGGGGCGGTCAACGGCGTCGGCGGCGGTGCCGGGTTGCTGCTGCTCGGCGCCCCTCACGGGCTGGCGAGTACGCCGTTTGTGGCCGTGCTGTGGTCCTTCATCAGGGCTGCTATGGAGTGCTTTTCGGTGGCCGCCTTCGCGGCCCTGAGCGCGTCCCCATGGTTGACCGGGATGGCGGCAGCGCCGCGCCCGCCGCGGCGAGGTGGCCGTCGTGGCTGAGGAGGAGAAGAGCGGTTCACCGCTGCTGATCGGAATGGCGCTGGTGGGTGCCCCGGTGTTCCTCGTCGTGTTGTTGCTGATCGTGCTGGGTGGGGGTGCCACACCACCACCCGCACCGTGCGGGGCGGGCGGTGTGGGTGGCTCCTCGCCGGGGGTGGGGGCGTTGAAGGTCGCCGGAATCCCCGCCAACTACGTGCCCCTCATTCAGAAGGCGGGCACGGTGTCCCCGGAGTTCCCGGCCCCGGTGCTCGCCGCGCAACTGTCCCAGGAGTCCGGGTTCTCCGACCCGACGTCCTCGACGGGGGCGCAGGGCCCGGCGCAATTCGAACCGGGCACATGGCAAACATGGGGCAAGGACACCACGGGTAAGGGTTACGCCGACGTGCACAACCCCTCGGATGCCATCGACGCCCAAGCCCGGTTCGACGCCGCGTTGGCCGGGCAGGTGAAGCAGGCGCAGGCTGCGGGGCAGATTCATTCCTCCGCGTCGGTGACCGAAATGGCCCTCGGTGGGTACAATGCCGGATTTGCGGCAGTGGTGGGGTCGGGGGGGATTCCGCAGAACTCGCAGACGATGGCGTACGTGCCGCGGATCATGACCCTAGCGCGGACGACGTTCTCCGACGCCGGGACGATCACCGCGCCCGGGGGCACACCACCACCGCTCGCCGCCGCTGGGGGTACCGGGACTCAGGCCGCCGGTGGGTGCGGCGGTGTGGGTGGGCAGGTGGCGGTGCACCAGGTGGACTACCCCGTCCCCGGGGGCGGGACGCAGCCCGCGGACCTGTACGTCCCGGCCGGGGCCGGGCCGGGAACCCCACCGCGGCCGATCATTGTGATGGTCCATGGCGGTGGTTACGTGGCTGGGGACCGCTCCGAGCTGGGTGATGCGGCGAAAGCCGCCGCCGCCCACGGTTATGAAGTACTGAACATTTCCTACGACCTGAGTGCGCCGCGGTGGCCGCGGCAGGTGCAGCAGGTGGACGCGGCTGTCGACTACGTGCGGGCTCAGGGCACCGGGCAGGGCATCGACCCGGGCAGGGTGGCGTTGCTGGGGGACTCGGCCGGGGCCGGGTTGGTATTGGATGCCGGGCTACTCGGTGATCACCACGGGGTGCAAGCCGTGGTTTCGTGGAGTGGACCCGCCGATTTCACTTCGCTGTTGGCGCAGGCAACCCCCGGCGACACCTATCAGCAGGCGTCGGCCGTGGTCGATCCCAGTTTGTTCCTCGGCTGCCCGATGGCGCTGTGCCCGGATCTGTGGCGCCAAGCGTCCCCGGCGTTGTCAGTGACCCCGGGCGCCCCACCGACGATGCTGGTGAACTCCGATCACGAGTTGGTCCCGGTGGCACAGGTCGGGGAGATGACCACCGCCCTGGACCGGGTCGGCGCCGCGTCGAAGACCCTGGTGTTCCCGGGCACGGTGCACGCCAACGGCTACACCGCCCAAGCCAACGGCCCGTCCCTGGACTTCCTCGACGCGTCACTGCACTTCACCCCACCACCCCCACCGGCCGCGGCCGGTGGCGGTGGGGGTGGTGGTCCCGTGGCGCAGCTGGCGGTGAGCGCGGCGAAAACCCAACTCGGCGCGACCTACATCTGGGGAGGGGGCGATCAGAACGGTCCCACCGGCGGAGGGTTCGACTGCTCCGGTCTGACGTTGTACGCCTATCACCAGGCGGGCTCGGATGTGTTTCACGGCGCCCGCACCGCCCAAGCGCAGTACGCGGCCACCGCCGGAACCCGGCTACCGGGCGGGTTCGACCCCGCGTCCTACCAGGCCGGGGACCTGTTGTTCTACGGCACCGCCGACAACATTCACCACGTCGCGATGGCCATCGGCGG
>JAABUJ010002339.1_pt1 | contig 23900 bp, 26 predicted proteins | sample 5559131 | NCBI WGS metagenome assembly JAABUJ01 (sample SAMN10711875, study PRJNA513366) | rock metagenome | isolation source: Antarctica rocks | place: Antarctica: Victoria Land, Mt New Zealand nord | collected 2016-01-07
CCCAATTCTCTCGCACTGCGGACGGAAACTCCTGGCGCGATCCGGCTCACTCTCGCTCGGAGACCTCAGTGGCCTCCCCCACGCTGCACACCGGTTGTCACACCGTGTCGGGAAGTTCCTGACCGCGATGATCGAGCAACAGGAGACGGTGCAGGTCGAGTTCACGCGGATAGATGAGCACCGCGGCGCGCGCCCCGAGCCGGTTTACGTCGCCCCACAGCCGGAGATCCTGGCGGGTGCCATCGCTGAGAATGGCGACGATGGCCCGCACGTCCGCCGCCACTCGCAGGACCATCAGATGCGGTCCGCGATCGGCGGAATGGACTGAGCTGTTGACGCGACTGCCCGGCCACAGCGGGGGACCGCCCATGCCGCCGCCCCACCGATGGCCGTCCGCATCGACCACCTGCGCCATCGTGTACAGACCATGCCGGGCGAACTCAGCGGTGAGCGTCCACCGGACGCCATCCATGGCCATGCCCTGTCCCAGCACCCACCGGTTCCCGGCTTCCACAGTCCCATCATGCAGCCGATGCGGGACGATGATCCGCTCTGTGCCGGGTCCTATTGCCGTGTCCCGTCCTCCGGAGCAGGCTGGGCTGGAAGGATGACGCGGAAAGCGGGCCCACACCGATGGTGAACAGTTCTGGTCTCGGCCGCGGTCCGGGGCGGCTCCACCGAGACTCTGCGTGGGACCCTGATCTTCCTCGGGCTATTCCGTTCGGTGCCGCTTTGCTGGTCGCCGGCGTCATTCTCCTCGCCACTGCGGCGCACCCCGTCGTTGCCGTGGTCTGCCTGATCGTTGGGGCGGCTCTCTTGCTGCGCAGCCTGCGTCAGGTGCGGGCGACTCTGTCCAGTAGGCACGCGCGGCACATGTAGCGGGGGCGCCCCATGCGTCGATCGCCTCGAATACTAAGTGGACCTTGATGCTGGCCGGTCAGTCGAAGTCCCCGCCGTCATCATCCAGGTCGCGCAGCGGGCGTCGGGCGCCGGCGAGGTCGGGCAGCTGAAATGAGTAGTGCTCGTGGACGTTGAGGTGGCGGCGCATGTAGGGCGAGAGCCGCAGAACGTCCTCGTCGCGGACCGGGTAACCCTCGGCGCGAAGCCGGGTCAGGGCGTGATCGAGGTAGACCGTGTTCCACAGGGTGATGCAGTTCAACGCCAGCCCGAGCGCGCCGAGTTGGTCTTCCATGCCCTCGTGGTAGCCGCGGCGCAGGTCGCCGCGGCGGCCGTGGAAGACGTGCCGGGCCAGGTCGTGGCGGCCTTCCTGCAGGTTGCGGATGCCTTTGATCTGCGCCCGGTAGGGCGCCTCGTCGACGTAGGACAGCACGTGCAGGGTCTTGAAGATCCGCCCGTAATGGGCCAGGGCCTCCCCGAGCTGGGTTGGGTTGCCGCCGTGTTGCAGCATTCGCAGGACGTCGTGGGCGCTGACCGCGCCGGTGTGGATGGAGGCGGCCAGTCGGGTGATGTCGGGCCAGTGGGTGCGGATGCGCCCCAGGTTGATCTTTCCGTGAGCCGCAGTGTTCAGCGGGCCGTAATCGGCGACTGGGTTGATCCGCCACAGTTTGGCGTCGGGCAGGTCGGCCAGCTGCGGGCGGTAGTCGAAGCCCAGCAACCGCAGCAAACCCCACACCATGTCGCTGTAGGAACCGGTGTCGGTGACGATCACCTCGGGGCGGCGGCCGCCGTCTTGGTGGTAGATCAGGTCGATGACGTGCAGTGAGTCGCGGGGGGTGCCCGAGACCACCTGCCCGGCCAGCCCGGCGGCCTGGTCGTTGATCAGGTTCAGCCACGTCGCGCCGCGGCGGCGACCGAAGTACTTCGGGTTGGGGCGGGCGTCGATGCTGCGGACCGGCACCACGAACCGGATGCCGTCCACCGCGGCGAGGAGCCCACCACCCCATGCCTGGGCCAGGGCAATGTCGGCTTGGGCCTGGATGAGGGCGGCGTTGGCGGCGGCGTAGTTCTCCGCCCGCAGGTAGTTCTGGTCGACGTGGCTGATCCGCGCCCGGGTCAGTGCCGCCACGCCCGGGGCGAGCACCGGGGTGAACCCGACGTTGAGGGCGTGCGCGGTCAGCGCGGCCGCGATCGTGACGGGCAGCTCGCCCAGTCGGCTCGCCCCGCCGGAGGCGGCGGTGAACGCTTCGGTGAACCCGGGATGCCAGGACATCACCTCCAAGACCAGCTCGCCCATGTCGACCCGTGGCAGCATTGCCTCGCAACGCCGGCGCAGGTCGGTCAGGCTCGGTGGGTCCGGGACGGCATCAATCTTGCCGGCGTGCAGGCGGCCCTGCTCGTCGATGTGGACCTCGGTGTTGGCGATCAACCGGCCGGCGACGTGGCGTAGGGCGGTGTCCAGCTCGCGGGTGTGCTCGGCCAGCAGCCCGTCGGGTGTGGTCGGGAGTTGCAGGGCGTTGAGCACCCCTCCGCGGGCGGTCTCCCACGCCGGTCCGCTCAGCAGCTGCGCGCGGGGATCGGCCCACCGGGAGGAGGCGATGGCGAAGATGTCGCGGCGGCGCGGCCGCTGATGGAACTGCTCGAGCACGCAGAACACGTACCCGGCCCGGTCGACGGTGCCCCCGGGCCGGTCCGGGGTGAACACGACCCGCTGCCACGCTGCGGGCACCAGTCCCACCGCCACCCGGCGGGCGTCGAGATAGCCCGCAGGTACTGCCTTGGTGGGGCGGGCATCCACCAGATCGGCGATCACCCGCAGCGCGTCCAGCGTCGGCGTGGCCTCGCCGGTGGCCCCGAACTCGATCACGGTGCACAGCATCGGCAGGAACGGACGCACCACGGCGTAGCGCTGGGCCAACGTGGCCCGCCATTCCCCGTCCGGGTCGGCGCCCGGCGCCGGTACCACCGCGGTGATGTTGGTGACCGCGGTGCGCAGTTCGGCGCGGGAGACCACGTTCTCGATCGCGTCCCAGATCAACTCCAGGGTCATCTCCGGGCCCCACTCGGTGGCCTCCAGCAGCACCCCCACCGCGGCCGCCAACTTCCCGGCGTCCTTGCTCACCCGCGGGTAACGGCGTGCTTTCTCCTCATTCGAGGCCCGCTGGGCCCGGGCCAACAAGTCGTTGGTCATCAGCACGTCGAACAGCTCCAACGCGTCGTCGGTGGCCTTGGCCTGCAGATACACCACGGCGGCCATCAGCGTCGCCAGCCGCCGGGCGTAGGGGTGCCGGCGCAGCGCCGGGGCCTTGCCCGTCATCCCGTAACGGGCCAGTTCCACCACCCGCCGCCGCGGAACCGCCCCCAGGTCGATTCCACCCACCTCGAGTCCGCGGATCTCGCTGACCCGATCCAGTGCAGCCACCATCGCTTTGCCCGACACGCGAGTCGGCGCGCGGCGCAACCGCTCCAAATCGGAGGTCCGCGCGCCTTCGGGTACCTCCAGCAGGAACTCCAGCGCCCGGGCCTGCTGGGCGGTGAGCAGCCCGGACAGGGTGTCCCACAGCCGTTGCATCGCCGCGTCGCGCACCCGGGCCACCAACCTGGCCAAGGTGCTCACGCCGGGCAACAGCACGCGGCGCTCCCGCAGCCAGGTCACCGCCCCGTCGAACAACGCCTTCGGGCCGTCCCCGCCTGTCCATGCCCTGTCGGCCACCCACCGCACCAGCTCGTCCTGCATTCCGGCGAACTCGACGAACCCGTAAGCGTCGCGGATCTCCCGGGCATGCCCGATCCGGGTCATCTCCCGCACCCGATACGCCTTCACACACGAGGGATCAGCGATGTCCAGCTGCTCAGCGAGGTAGTCGAGGACCTCGGTCGGCGCGTCCGTCGGATCGGCCAGGAACGTACCCACAAACATCAGCGTGGACAGCTGAACCGCGTAACCAAGCCGCGTGTGCGGCAACCGTTTCGACTCGATCAGGCCGCGGGCCTTGTCATCAAGCAGAAACGAACGATCCAACTCCGCCGGTGATGGCGGCTGCGAGTAACAGCCGTACGTCGCGGCCTGCGCATCCGTGAGGAACTCAACCGGCACCCCGACCCCCACCCATTGCCGACGATCAAGACGTACGTCGCCTCCCCCACAGGGTGACACGATGGAAATGTGATGGGTCCGATCGAGCGGGCGGTGCGGCGCGCACTCAACCCGATCTCGACGTGGCTGACCATGCTGGTGCAGCGCCCTGGACCTCGCCGTCGGCCGAGCCCCCGCCCTGACCGCCCGGCCCACTACGGTGCCGCCGCCGATCCCCTCACACCGACCAGCGATGTCGCGGTCCCCAACGTCGTCGGCCTGCGCTGGGACGACGCTCGCGCATCCCTGCATCGCGTGCGTCTTGTCGCAGTCGGCCCAGACCCCGACGGGCCGCCGCTCGCGTCGCTGGGCTGGCCCGATGGCGTCGTCGTCGACCAACGTCCCCCACCGGGAGTTCTCCTGCCTTCCGGATCGCCCGTCACGGTATGGATCGAGCGAGGTGGTCCCGGCTCAGCCGGCGTCCGCGAACCCCGGCGTCCCAAGCCGACGCCTCGGTCGATGCGCGGCATGCTCGCCGAGCCGACCGGCGACGCGACGGGTCAACAGCCGCGCCGTAGATGAACCCCTGTCCGGTGCGACTCCTATCCTGAGCAGTGTTTGCCCCCGTCGATGCCCCAGGTGGCGTTGTTCGACTGCACCGCGTGCAGCTGCGAGTTATCGGCCTGCAGGGTGGTGCCGAGTCTGTCTTGGGCGACGACCGTCCACGGACTTCTCGGCTGAGGTAGGCCACCGAGCCTATGGGCACTCGCTGCTTGAGCTGCGAGCTGAGGCGTTGGCGCTCCGGTGAATCCGTCGATCAAGCTGGCAGAGAATCCGGTGCAGGCACCGGTCAGCGGTGGAGGCGTGCCGGGCACCGAGTACGTGGGTGCAACCGGCACCGAGGACGACTGGAGAGACCCGGCGGGCACGGAGGTGATGTAGATCGGTGTTGTCGCCGTGGGCTCCGGCGAGGACCCGCATGCGCGTCGCACCCTTCGGGTCGGCTGAGGATGGCAAGTGGCCGCAGGAACTGGTCGATGATCGTCGATGTGCGGTCGAGAAGTTCGTCGAACTGAGCGTCGCCGTCAGCGGCAAGCATTCGCTCCGCGGTCCGAACCTGCTGCACGATGCGCTTACGGCGTTTGACCTCAACGTCTACCTCTGCATCGCGCGGACGCATCCCGCAATCGGTGCATGTCTGACCCAGAAGTCGCTGACCACCGCAACGGCAACGTATCGTCGAGAACCGAAGTTGCTGTCCGAACTCCCTTCGGCGTCGTGACATCCCCCGACCTCCTCACCTGAGTAACCAGTATGCAAGCGAGGAGACCGCCTCCCGGGAGAACCCGCACGCTGGCTTTGCCCCTTGCATGGTGTCTTGCACCGCCCTGTGGCTTGCATAGCTACAGCGGACGCTGTCCGCAGCCGGCGGACGGAAGGGATCCGCTGCTCCTCGCAACGAGTGTCCAAGATGTACGGATGGCCTTGCAGGTGGGACGGGGGACGTGGGGGCCCATGCTGTCATCGCTGTTTCGCGAGAAACACGCCCACCTCGCGCCTGCCCTGCCAGGTGCAGCAGAAACCCTCATACCAGCGATCGGCGCGCTGCCCAGACTTCACACGGTACCTACAATAAATACAGGGAGCCCTTGTTTCATTTTGGCTGCAAATCGACAGACGACGACGACGGAATATTGAGCCCACGAGATGCGGGGGGAGACGCTCCGTCCTTCGACACTTCGTGCCTTCGGCGGAGCGTACCCACCGTGTCAAGGGGGTGGGTACGCGAAATTGGGGCCGTCGGCTGGTCACCACCACGCGGGCCGTGACCCTGAGGCTGGTCAGGTCGGTCGGACAAAGGACACGGATTCGGCCCGTGGCGGTCACAACCGAGACCCTGATCGCATCTTCTTCTGGGTAGAGGCCCGCACGTCGGGCGCGATACCGAGCAGGGGAGTCGTCGGAGATGGCCAAGTTGCCGAAGACGCGGGGGTGCGACGCACCTACCGCCGCCAAAGCGCACGGACCCACGCAGCGATGAGCGCCCCAGTTCGTAAGGCGCCCCCGAGTCGGCCACGAGCTGCTGTGCCCACCGCGCAGCTCGTGGCCGAGCCCAACCCGTGGTTACGCGATGCCGTGCTGCTCGCCGCGGCCGCCGTCATCATCTGGTCGGCCGCCCCCTTGGTGGGCCAAGCCCAGTGGGCGTTGCCCGCGACCATCCTCGCCGTGGTTGCGGCGCTCCTGCGAGCAGTGCTCGGCAAACGGACCTCGCAGCGTGCGCAGCTCATGGATCGAGTCACCGAAGCGGTCTGCCCGATGGTGGGGGTGCGCACCGCCAACCGAGCAGTGGTCCGGGCCCGTCGCTGGAGGAGGGGATGGCCAGGCACTCCCGGCATCATCGACGTGCGCTACCCGTCGGGCACGCCCGATACGGAGCCAGGATGGGCGAGCGAGGTCGCCGAAGCGGTGTCCCGGCGAATGCCGCACCCCTTCCGGATTGACTCCCACGACCGGATGAAGTGCCAGCTGCGCCTGACCCCGACCCCACCAGAAGCGGAGACCGCGGCGGTCCCCGCGGAGGTAGTGCGCGCGGAGCGCCTGATACTCGAGCTCCTCGGACCGACCGCTGCCATCACCAACACCGAGGTGACAGGCGGCGAGTTGCGTTCGATCGACGCCCGCCATGAAGCCGGGGCGAAACTCGCCGCATCGGGATACCGCAACCGGGTCGAGAAGGTCGTCTCCACCAACCTGCCCGGTCGGTGGCGCGCCCAATGGGACCTGGAAGCAGACACGGTGCACCTCGAGGTGCGCCCCACCTTCCCGGCTAACCTCTGGCTGCCGGTACCTGAGATCGACGAAACCATCGACGTCCTGGACACCTACGACGACGTCGAGCTCTCCTACGGCGTCGACGAGGACCGCAACCCGGTGGTCTGGCGCCCCGCCCGAGACCCGAACCTCATGTTGGTCGGGGCACCCGGCACAGGCAAGACCGCGACCGCGCACACCCTCCTCGCGCTGGCGACTCTCCGGGGATGGCCGGTCTGGGTGGTCGACGGCAAAGCGATCGAATTCCTGGGCTTTCAGGACTGGCCCAACGTGCAGGTCGTCGCCTCCGTGATTGAGCAGCAAATCGCGGTCATCCACAGGGCGCACGCGGTGATGGAGCACCGCTACAACCTCATCACCACCGGACGGGCCAAGGAGTCTGACTTCGAGCCGCTGCTGGTGTTCCTCGATGAGTACGCCGACTTCCGCGGCAACCTGATGGCCTGGTACACCGACATCAAGGTCAAAGGCGACCCCACCAAACCACCGGTCCTGCAGCGCGTGCAGTCCATCGCCCGCAAGGGCCGCACCAGCCGCGTGCACCTTGTGTTCGCGACCCAGCGACCCGACGCCGAGTACTTCGGCGGAGACATGCGAGACAACTTTCGGATGCGGATCTCGATGGGCCGGCTCTCTCCGCAGGGCGCCATGATGATGTGGGAGTCCGCGATCACCGGCACCACGATCCCGCGGGGCTGCCGTGGCCGGGCCACCACGGTCAACGACGCCAACCGGGCGGTCGAGATCCAGAACTACTACACGCCCGACCCCCGCAAAACCCCCCCGGGCACCGAGGGCTATGAGCTGCTGCAGCAGCTACGGCCGGCCACCACCAAGCACGAGCGGCTGCTGATCTTGGACCCCGAACCGCAGCCCGACCTCGACGGCAAAGGCGACACCAGCGAACCCGTCGCACCCACCTACACCGACTACGCCGAAGCCGACTGGGTGCTGGCCTCCCAGTTCCCCCACCTCGACCCGGTCAACCACCGCGCGCGGGGCATCACCGGTGGCAGGGCTGCGGCAAGTCCCATGGCGTTGTTCGGGCTCACCAACGCCGACTCTCCGGTCAGCTTGGACAAGCCCGCACCGACGAGCGCCCACGACGCCACACCAGAACCAGCAGCCCCTACCGACGACGCCGACATCGAGAGCGAAGGTGATGAGTGGGAGGGCTATGGCCTGGTCATGGACATCACCCCCGAAGAGCTACAGGTCGGGGACCTGATCCTCGTCGACGACGCCGCCGGCCTGTGGGGAGTCGTCGATGACGAACCCGAACCTGATGTCGAGGACGACGACTGCATCGCCGTGTCCTGGCGCGGTGACGACGACAGCGCCGGCGCGGTGTCCCTGCCCTGTGGGTACGCGGTGTCGGCTCGCCGCCCCGTGGAGTTCGAAGACTAAGCCCGCTCACCCGACTGAACGAGGAGACCACGATGGGACAACCACAACCACAATCCGGATCGTCCGGGCACATGTCCGACGAAGACACCCTGCTGTTGCTGTCGCCCGTCATCCTGGTGGTGGTGCTGGGCTCGTTGCCGATGTGGTGGGCAGGAGGCGCGCAGTGGCTGATGGCCCACCACGTGCTGATCGCTGCATCATCCTCACCGCTGGTGGCTGTGCCCGGCACGAACGGAGCGGGCCTGGACCTGCGGCGGGTGGCGATCGCCGCGGCTGTGGTGTTGGTTGCGCTGGCCTGTGCGGTGAGTGCGCTGCGGCACCGGTATCGGCGTGCGGTGCAGCAACGCCTCCAAGGTTTGCAGTGAAGTCCGCGAACAGCCCCCGGTCTATGGCGGTCATCCAGGCGAGCGCGCTGGCCCGCCGGTTGACCGACACCCCCTGCGCCCGGCGAGGGCAGTGGTGGGCGCAGCGTGAGGCGGCGGTGGAACGCCTCGAAGGACAGCACGCCCCGCCGCCGCGCATCACTGAGGCGGCACTGCCGGCGATCACCGTCTGCGAGTCCTGCGCTGTGCGCGAGCTCTGCGCCACCCGCGCCAGGTTGGATCGCTACACCGGGATCGCCGCGGGTGCCCAGTACCGCAACGGACGACGGCTCATGGCGAAGGAACCGCCGTAAGCACCACTGCGCTCTGACCTCCCCGAGTGAAGAGGGGCCTAGACACTTTGGTGATGATCCGATAACGTTCCTCGCAGTCCGAAAGCACTGCAGTCTCACCAGCTGCACACCTGAAAAGAGACCCATCATGACCGTAGACAGCCCTGCCCTGCCCCGAACCGCCCGATCGCCTCTTGCGAATGGTGTCCGCCCCGCCGTTACACTGGGTCAGACCGGATTCCGGTCCCCACCGACGTCTCCACCCAAGAGTTCCGGATGGTACCCGGACGTGGCGGAGACGGAATGCTCGGCGGTCCTTCGGATGGACGTCCGAAGGGCCCCGGGCGCGGCGGTGGCCCCGCCGCAAACCTCTCTACGCGATCCGAGCGATCCGACCACTCGGGCTGGGCACGCCGAGGAGTTGGTGCCCGTCGGTGCCGCGGCCCGGCACTTGCGCATCCTGCAGGACTGCGGGATGTCGCTGACCGTGGCCGCCGAGATCAGCGGAGTAAGCCAAGACACGCTCGTGGCGGTGCTGCACTACCCGCGCCGGAAGATCACCGCGCAGACCCATGCGCGACTGATGAGCATCGGGTTCGTTCCCCGCGCACACCAATCCCACACGTTGTCGTTGGGTGCCCATCGTCGAGTGCAGGCACTCGCTGCGCTCGGCTGGGACTATCCCGACCTCGCCGCCCAGTGCGGACTCGCCACGAGCCAGATCAGTAGCGTTCCCGCTCGAGGAACCATCGCCACCGCACTCTGGGTGCGCATCGCGCAGGTGTACGAGGAGCTGTCCATGACGATCGGGCCCGCACCGCGCATGCAGGACTTTGCGCGGGCCCTCGACTGGGCGCCCCCGCTGGCATGGGATGACGAGGACATCGACGATCCCCATGGGCACCCGCGGCGACCGGTGGGAACCCGGGGGGTCGACGAGGTAGCGGTTCAGCGTGTGCTGTGCGGTGACCGCTCGATCAGCTTGTCCCGCGACGAGCAGCGACTGATCACCGAGCACGCCGAGCAGCGCGCTTGGAGCGACGAGCGACTCGCGGAAACCCTGCAGATGTCGGTGCCCACTGTCATGCGGCGCCGGGGTCGCATTCGCCTCACCCACCGCGTCAGTGCCGCCCGGTGATCACCGCCCTGCTCGGGTCCATCGCCGCGGCGGTGCTCGCTCACAGCGGCAGCACCGGTCATGGTGGCGTGTCGGCCTCGACCCTGGTCACGGTCACGGTCATCGGTGTCCTCGTCGGGGTCCGGTTGCTGGGTGTCACCGCCAAGTTCGCCCCCAACCGGCACCGGGTGCTGTTCGTGTGTGCGGTGCCGGTCGTGTGGATCGGGGCGCTGCTCCGCGAGGGTGCGACCGCTGTTCTCCCGGTGTGGCTGTTTTTGTCGGCGGTGGGTGTCACCGTGGCCGTGATCGACGTGCGCACGAAGCGCATCCCCAAGGTCATCACCCGGTGGGCATATCTCGGAGGGGTTCCCCTGGTGGTCGCGGCGGGGTTGATCGAGCACGATCCGGTGGCGCTGCGTCGAGCCGCACTGGCCGGTGTGGTGTTCTTCCTGGGCTATCTGGCGTTGGCGGCGGCGACACATGGAGGGATGGGCATGGGTGATGTGCGGTTGGCCGGGGTCCTGGGAATGGTGCTCGGCTACGCCGGCTGGCGGCAGGTGTACCTCGGAGCGCTCACACCGTTCCTGCTCGCGTTCGTGGTGGCGGTGCTGCTGTACCGCTGGCGGGGTCACCGGGCGGCGGCGTTCGGGCCGTACATGGTGGCCGGGTGCGCCGTTTCCCTGGGATGGCTGGGATGAGCAATCCTGAGGTCTACGCCGACGAGGAGGGAACTGTGCGCCCCGCCGAGCTCGTCGTCGGCCGGTCGCCGGCATCCTGTCTGGGATGTGGCCGCCCGTGCTCGCTGCGGTTCGGGACCGACGTCATGCACGTTCGCTGCTGGGTGTTGTCCACGGCAGCGACCCGCGCGAACCCGTCAGCTCCGCTCGATGGGCCGCCCGTAGCGCAGCAACGTCACAGTGATGAAAACGGACCCGATGATGAGCCGGGGTTGTTCCACCTCGAGGAAGTCCTCGTCGAGCAGGACCCACCGGAGGATCTGCTCTACGCCGACGTTCCCCTGCGGAACCAACCAGCAGCGGCGCACGCCAGCGACGACGACGCCACCGGCCCTGAGGTGGCGTCCAGCCCGGAGCCCACTGACGGACCCCCGACCGCGGATGCGCCGGCCGCCGAGACCACCGAGCGTCCGACCCAGCGCCCCGCCGCCCCGCCGCCTCCCGCACGGACAGCCGACCGGGCCGGTTTCCTCGGACCTGCGGCGGTCTTGGACCCCACCGGGGTGTGGCTGTCTGACGGCACCAGCATGCCTCCACCGCACCCGATTCGCCACGTGGGCGACGTCGCCGCACTCGTCGAGCACTTCCGGCTCGGCACCGTCACCGGGCGTGGACTGAGCGAGCCCGGACAGGTGTGGTTGACGGCGGCGATGCTCACCGAGCTCGGTATCGACCTCACCGCCATGCCCACCAAACCGCACCTTCTCCGGGAAGGGTTCGAGCACGCCACCAAGGGAAGCCCATTCGTCACCGACGCGATCACCGCCGGATTCACGATCGACAAACCCAAGAACGAACCGGCGAAGACGGCACTGAGCCCGTTCAGCCGGATCCGCCGCTCGGACAGTTCCCAGTTCGTGTGGGTTGCCGCGCTCCCGGCCATGAATCCCGACCGTCTGGTGATGCCGATCCTCGGCGACGATCCCGCACCGGGTGTCCTCGCCGATCGGCTCGCCCGCTTCGCCGCAGCCCTCCAGTTCCCCTGGACCCTGCACCCGGGGGTGACCGGCATCGACCTGATGTTGACGACCAGGCACGGTCATCGCGACTGGTTCACTCCCTACGACCCCGTCGAACCGGCCCAAGAAGGTGACCTTGCCGCGGACATCACTTGGTCGCGGCAACCCCTGGACTCCGAACGTCGCCTGACCTATGTCCATGCCTACGACCGCGGGGGATCACATCTGGCCGGAGCGGCAGGCCTCGAGCTGGGCGTCGGCAAACCGGTGCATCACGAACTCGGATGCACCTTCTCGGCCAAACTGCCCGGCTACTGGCAGGTCGAGGCAGGCGAAACAGGGGATTGGCGCATCCCACACCTGCTGTGGCCCACCGAAAACCCACCAGCCGAGCCGATCTGGGTGGCTACCCCCACCCTGGCCCTCGCCTACGAACACGACGTGATCCCACCGATCCTGCAGGCATATACCTGGCCGGAGCACACCCGGATCCTGGATCCCTGGTACGCCCGCATCCGCGATGCAAGAACCGAACTGGACACCGACGACCCCGACGACCAACTGGTCCGCGACCTGGTCAAAGTGGTCTACACCAGGACTCTCGGCATGCTCGGCTCCCACCAGTACATGACCGGCCGGCCGGGGTATGCCCCCGAGCGCCGCCACATGATCCAGGCCAAAGCCCGCGCCAACATCATGCGGCGAATCCTGCAGATCGGACACGACACCAACCGGTGGCCGCTGGCCATCAACGCCGACACCATCGTCTACGCCTCCGACGTCCCCAACCCGGCGGTGGCGTGGCCCGGCAAGCCCGACCACCAGGGCCGCGGCCTCGGGCAGTACAAACCCGAAGGCAGCGCCCTCATGGCCAACCACGCCCATCACTTCACCGGCCAGGGCTACCGGGGCAAAGGCGACCTCACCACCGGTGAACTCCAGTGAGCGCCCCCGAACCACCACCGGTCGGGGTCGACCGCAGCGCCGTGTTCACCGCTCTGACCGGCCGTACCGGCGCCAACCCCAGTCACGAAGGCACGATCCGCGGCATGTTGCTCGCCGCCTACGGCCAACGCCCCGATGGCAACCCCGACACCACCGAAGCCGCCCGCCGCCTGCACGTCACCCCCCGCACCGTTCGACGGTGGCTCGCCAACGAACGAGCGCAGAAACCAGCACCGAAATCAACCAACGTCGACAGACTCCGAACCTCCGCCCGCCGCTCAGAATCCACCAAACGAGGACGCACCTCCGCGCTACGCAGACGCAGAGACCAGATACAGGCGGCACAGGCCGCCCCAGCACGACCAGGTGCCGCGGCGCCCGCCCCACCCGTGAAGGCCATCTCACTGACCGGTGTGCAAGGCCCCCACGGGGCCGGCCAAGACGACTACAAGCGCAACCGCACCATCCGGTTGACCATGACCCCCGATGACACCGACGCTATGTACGCCGCCTACGAGCAGGGCGGACACCAAGGCTTCACCACCTGGGCCCGCGGACGTGCTGACCGCTACGTCGACGGATGGGAATTCGACAACATCGACGACCTCCGCGTCGAATGACCACACCGGAAGGACCGGCATGGACCAAGCAGCGCTTGGCCTGGGCATGCCGCATCAGTCTCACCGCTGACCGCACCGATTTGCGGCTCCCCGTCGGAGTACTCGCCACCGAGCTCGGCATCAGCGCTCGCACCGTCCGCCGCTGGGTGCACGCCGCAGGCACGGATATGCCCGCCATGGGCACCCAACGGTGGGAACGCATCCGGCAACTCCTGACACCCCCACCGTCACAGACCCGGCAGGAAGGCCTGGATTCCGCCTATGCACTGGAGGCGATCACCACCATCACCTCCCCGGACCCCGACGACGTTGCGTCTGGATGGCGGACTCGACGTTGGTTGGAACCACACCTGGTGTCCACGGTGGCCCTGCCGGCAGTGGGTGTGCTGCAGCTGGCGATCGCCCGCGCCGAACCCGATCGCGTCACGCCCCTGAAGCGCCGCGGAGACCTCACCGACTTCACTGTCGTACCCACCAAGTTTCACGCGACCCTGCTCGCCAACCAGGTACTGAGCTCGCTTGCCGGCTGGCGGATCCAACCCCACCCACAACGACTGCCCACCGGGCGTAGCCGATGCTGGGCGGACGACGCGCCGAGCCTCGACCTCGCAGCAGCAGCGACAAGCCTCGGCGTGCGGGCTGCCCCCTCGCTGTCCCCCGAGCCCTACGCACCAGGCGGAACGCAGCGCCGCCGCCAGCGGCGAAACAGCCCGCGGTGAGCAGTGCAGAAATGTCCTAGGTGCTGGCTACCGTCACCAGCACACAGCGAAAGGAAGCACCATGCATCGCAAGGCGATCAACCGAGCGCGAGGAGCGTGCTCAATCGGCATGCTGCTCGGTGTCGCCGTCATCACCGCGGCGTGTTCACCGACCCACGCCTCGACGCCCTCACCGGCGACCCCCGCGGCTACCGCAACTGCGGGGTCCATCTCAGCCGCTGCCGGCGCTGAAAAAGCGGCCAGCACTTTGCCTGCGGGCAATGCTGATACGCCGATGCCGGCAGCGGGGACCTGTCATGCCGGTAGCCGCGACGGGCAACCTCTGCCCGACCCGCAATGCACATCAGGGGCGGTCAACCCGGTTGTTACTCAGGCAACCATCAGCACCACGATTTGCCAGAGCGGCTGGACGAAGACCGTGCGTCCACCAACTTCGGTGACCAACGCAATGAAAGTCAAGTCCGCCCAATCCTACGGTCTCGCACCCACCGAGAAGGGCGAGTACGATCACCTCGTCAGCCTGGAACTCGGTGGGGCAGTGGATGATCCGCGCAATTTATGAGTCGAGGTCGGACCGATTCCGAACCCAAAAGACGCTGTCGAAAACAAGCTGAAAGAGGCGGTGTGCGCCGGGCTCATTCCCCTCGCTACAGCCCAAACCGCGATCGCCCACCAATGGGTGACCGCCTTCGACGACGCCGGACTCCGCGTCGCCGGCGGCAAAGTCTGCCTGCGGGACAACCCCAGCCGCTGCGTCGGTCACTGACCTGTGAATACACAACCACTACCACTGGGCGGAATGGATCGGAACAGCGTTGTCGACGAGGAGCGCGAACGCCGCACGATGGAGCAAGTCGTTCACTCGGCGTGGAGTGCGTCGGGATGTCCCACCGTGCTGCGGCCGACTGGTTTCGGTGACTGTGGGCGCTGCGGAGCCAGTGGTGCCGACCTGGTGGCCACGGGCGCCGTGGTGTCTCGAACCTTCACTGCGTTCGACGGGTGGATCAATCCCCATAGTTGGGGGTTGTGCGCGGCGTGCAGCTGGGCATACCGCGGGAAAGGACTGCGCACCTGCATTGGTCTGGTCACGCGTGAACCAAGCTGGCGTCAGCTGAGCTGTGCCACCGCACGGGAGGTGCTCGCTGTGGCGCTGCCTAGTGATGCAGCGCTGATCGTGCCCCTGCGGGGCCGGAAGCACCTGTTGCCGTCCGCGAGTTGGGGGCGAGTGAGCGTCGACGATGTGCAGCTGTCGTGGACGGAGCGAGACGCTGGCCGCCTACACGCGGTGCAACGGCTGCGCGCGCAGGGTTTCGGACCCAAAATGCTGAGCGCCGCCGCGCCTGCCTGGGCGGTGCTGCGACGTCTTCCCGCGCAGTCATGGGACGTCGTTGTTGCCGATTGGGAGGTGCTGGCCGTGTGGCGCCGCAACCGCCCCTGGTTCGATGTGGCGATGTCGGTGACGTCGAGAGGGAACCAGTGGTGACTCCTCCGATGCCCGAAGGCACCGGCTTCTCACGCCGCTTGCGCGGCGTGCAGGACCAGCCCGGCCCTGAGAACGTTGAGCGCGCCGACGGTGTCGGCGTGCTCGGCCAAGCCGCACCGCGCGCAGCGGAACTCGGCCTGGCTGGTGCGGTTCTCCGCGCAGCAATGCCCACACGACGGGCACGTGCGGGAGGTGTTGCGGGGGTCGACTGCGATCAGCTCTCGGTCGGCGCTCTCAGCCTTACTCGCGAGGACTCGCAGGAACACCCCCCAACCCGCGTCGAGGATCGACCGGTTCAGCCCGGCTTTCTGCGCCACGTTCCGGCCCGGTTGGTCGAGCGTGCCGGACGCGGAGCGGGACATGTTGCCGATCTGCAGGCTTTCGTGGCATATCACGTCGTGCCGCGCGACCAGGCTGTTCGCGACCTTGTGTGCGTGGTCGAGCCGCTGACGGCGCACCTTGACGTGGATCGCGGCGACCCGGGCGCGGACCTTGCGGCGCCGGTGGCTGCCGCGCTGGCAGCGCGCCAGAGCGCGTTGCGCACCGGCGAGCCGCTCAGCGCTCGCGCGCAGGTGTCGCGGGTTCGGCACGTGCGCGCCCTCGCTGGTTGTCAGGAACGACGCCACTCCGAGATCGATCCCGGTCACCGCCCCCGTGCGGGGCAGCGGTTGCGCGGACACGTCGTCGCAGGACAACACCAGATACCAGTGCCGGCCATCCCGCTTGACCGCGATCGTCTTCACCCGGCCCTGCACAGCACGGTGGGCGTGCACGCGGACGTGCCCGACGCCTTGCAAGCGGACCCGAGTCGACCCTCCGTCGGCGCAGGAGTCCCAGCGGCAGCCGTCCCCGTCGGCGGGCCAGATCACGGTGTCGAACCAGCGAGCGCCCTTGAACCGCGGGAACCCCGGCGCCGCACCGGCGCGGACCCGCCGGAAGAACGCGGCGAACGCCTTGTCCAACCGACGGAGTGTGGCCTGCTGCGAGGAGAACGACCAGCGGGCGTGGTCCGGGTCGAACGAGCGGATGTTGCGGAGCTGCGCGGACTGGTCCCCGTAGCGAATCGACACCTCCCGCATCCGGTAGGCGTCGCGGCGCTCCTGCAACGCGGCGTTGTAGAGCGCACGGTGATCGTCGAGCATCGCCGTCAGGGCGGCCGTCTGGTGGCTGGTCGGGCGGAGCCGGAACTTGTAGGCGCGCTTCACGACGGCCGCCAGGGGCGCTCGTACTGGGTGTCGATGTACCGCTGCACCGTCGCCGCCGACACCGCGCCGACGGTCGCCACGAAGAACGACCTCGACCACAGCGTGGGCAGCCGGGACCGCAGGTGTGGGAACTCGCTGCGCAGCCACCGTGAGGTCGATCCCTTGAGCTGGTTCGCGATGTACGACGGGGAGTGTTTCGGATGAGCCTTCACGAACAGGTGCACGTGGTCGGGCAGGACCTCCAGGGCGATGATCGCCCAGTCGTGCTCGGCGCACTTGGACCGAATCAACTCCTCGCAGCGAGTAGCGACCGCATCGGTGAGAACCTGCCGCCGGTACTTCGGGCACCACACGACGTGGTACCCGAGGTCATAGGGACCTCCGGCGCCGAGCGTCACGGTGCGAGCCACAGCACGAGTATGCACGCTGCGCGTGTCTACTCACGGGAAGGCACGCGATTCCCCCGTCGCCTGAAGGCGACAGTCCCCTCGCGCGGTGCCTGATGGAGGCGCGGCAGGAGTCGTCGACCGAGCGGTGGTTGGCCGCTGAGCCGGCACTGGCCCCCCTGGACGGGCCAGCAGGGACCGCGGAGCGGCTGTTGTTGTTGGTGCACTACGGCATGGACGGGCACGACTGGGTGGGCCGCTACCGCAGCACCTACTGGGATGCGTTGCTGCCTGATCGGGTGGTCGTCGCGACGTTCCGCGCCGACACGCTGTTGACTTGGTGGTCGGTCATGCAAGCGGAACTGCCCACCAGGCCCCGCAATGCGGCCGAGCGTCTGGAGCTGGTCCAGCTGCTGGCTCAGGACTCTCTGCCGGTGCTGGAGCAATTGCGTACCCACACGGAGGCTTTGTTGTTGCGCACCAGAATCGTGGCTGACGCCGTTCGAGCCCAGCGCACCTCAACGCTCGGGGTGGGATAGCGCAGTGTCGGCGACAATGCAGTGGTCGGGGACGGTGCGGGCGTTGTCGTCGGTGGCCCATGGGGGTGAGCAGCGGGGCACCATCATGGCGCTGCGTCGGGAGACGGTCATCCATCCCGACGGGCGGGCCGTGTTGGTGCCGATTATCTCCGGGAACTCCTGGCGTGGTCGTTTGCGGCGGATCGGCGAAGAGTTGCTGCGTGACGCACTCGGATACGAGGGTGAGCTCGAGTTGGCGGCGGCACACGCCCTGCGAGGTGGGGGATCGTTGGCCCGGACCTCCGCGGAGCCGCTGTCGGGTCGGCGTCTGCAGGAGCTGCGATTGCTGATCCCGCAGGTGGGTGTTTTCGGGTGCGCGGCCGGGGGCCGAATCATCGACGGGTGTCTGCGGGTGGGGAAAGTTGTTCCTCAGATCGCCGAAACGGCGCACATCCTGGCGGGGCCGGCGTCGGAGATGCCGTGGATCCGGGCGACGCAGCTGGAAACCTACTTGCGGCAGGACGACACCAGCCAGCACGCCTTCGCCGATCTGGTCGGTGTCGTACCGGTGGACGTCGACGAGTCGGGTGCACCTTTGTTCGACGCGGTGGAGGCGGGTGCGGGCACTGAACGGATGCTGATGTTTCGCGTTGAAACTTTCCCTGCAGGAACCACCTTCGAAACCTGGCTGCGATTGGAACGGGCTACGCCGCGGGAAGTCGCGTTCTTCGCCGACGTGCTCGCCCAGTTCGGTGCCGAAGGACGCCTGGGTGGGCGGGTTGGCATCGGGCACGGGCAGGTGGCGCTCAACCTTGAGCAGCGGCGGGTGGCCGGTGTCGAGCCCACACCGGTGGACTGGCGCCGTGAGCTCGTCGAGCATCGGGACCAGGCCATGAGCGTTCTCCGATACCTCACGTGAGCGGGGTGCCGTTGCTCGTGCGGGCCCACTTGGCGTCGGGCATCGCCCACGCCGGCCCGTGGGGTATCGCTTTGGACGGTCTGCTGGCCGCCGAGTTGTGGGCCGACCGCAAAGCCGCCGTCCGCGACGCCGGTGAGCTGGCACCCGCTCTCCACGACGTCGACGAACCGGAGGACCTCCCGTTGCCGCTTGAGCGGTGCGTCACCAGTACCGGACTGTGGCACTGGGCAGCGACCTGCGCCTACCCCGAGCACCGCGCAAGCGATGCACCCGAAGTTCGATACTGGACGGGTCGGGCCGACCACTCTGCGCTGGAAGCGCTCGCCGAGGGCTTCCCGGCGTCACTGTCAGATAGGCAGGGCCGTTACCGGGCCAGGTACATGCCGCTGCTGGTCACGGTGTGCCGGTCGGTGGTGTGGCGTGGGGTCGGTGACCTGGAACGGATCACCGAGCTGCTGAAACCGGTGGCCGCCATCGGGAAGAAGCGCTCGGCTGGGGAGGGCCAGGTCCTGGCATGGGAGATCACCCCAACACCGGATGAGCCGTGGTCGGCAGCGCACCTCCACCCGGACGGAGCCCTGGGCCGACCCGTGCCCGAAGAATGCTTGCGCGGCCGTTCCGTCGTTGATGATGGCGGGGTCGGCCCCGCCGGCATTCGTCCCCCGTACATGCACCAGGCGCGGCAGCACCAGCTGCGCCTGCCCGCCCTACTGGACGGGTGAGCGCCGTGACTCTTCCTGCTGGCCTGGACCCGCAACACCTCGCTGGACTACGTCGGATGCCCCCGGCGACACCAGGACTTCCAGCCCGGATCCGCGCCCACCTGAACGCCTATGACGGATACGTAGCGTTCTCCGGCGGCAAGGACAGCACCGTCGCCCTGCACCTGGCGTTGCAAGCTGACCCGAACGTCCCGGTCGTGTTCTTCGACAGCGGATTCGAGTTCCCCGAGACCTACCACCACATCGCAGCGCTGTGCGCGGCATGGAATGTGGAGCTGCAGCGTGTCCCGGCGCGGCAGAGCACCCTGGATGTCCTCGTTGCCAGCGGTGCATGGGACCATTCCGCAACCCGACCGCCCCGCACACCGAACCTGCACACAATCCTGATCACTGAGCCCAGCTGCCGCGCCCACCAGCGGCATGGCCCAGGAGAGATATGGGGTGTGCGCGCACAGGAATCAACCGGCCGGGCAGCGCTTTACGCCCGAGCTCTGCGCGCCGAAACCGCGACCGGCTGCGGACCGTGCTGCACCACCACGCAAGCGAGAAGGCAACGACATGGCGGCATCATTCACCGCGCCGACGGGACGAGTGTGTTCGGACCGATCTGGGATTGGTCGACCGCCGACGTGCACGGTTATCTCTCCCGCCACCGGATCCCACTGAACCCGGTGTACGCGAAGCTGAAAGCGTTGGGTGCCCCGGAGACGATGATGCGGGTCTCGCACATGCTGGACGGTTCCCGCCTCGAGGAAGGCCGCGTGACATGGCTACGCCGAGGGTGGCCGTCGCTGTTCGCTGAGCTGTGCGTACATCTTCCCCGCCTGCGCGAGTTCGTTTGACCCGGGGTATCGAGGTGGTGAAGGCACCCCAAGGTAGGGGGTACCTCCACCTCAACCGGCGTTCTCGCAGTGCTGGGCAATCTAGCACCACTGGGGTGTCCTGGCCGCGTGGTAGGAACACCTGCAGTCGGTCACCACCCATGTTGTCCTGGGATGGTGTTGTTGAACGGTGAAGGGAAGAACGATCGTGGAGCAGCCGTGGGGACGAGTCGTCAACCCTGTGGAGCTCCCGCCGCGGCCGACGGTGAAAACGCTGATCGCACTGGTCGACGACGAGTTCGCAGTCCTCGTGCGCGATCACCTGTTACCTCGAGGAGAGAATAGATCTCGGTGGAACGCGCTGTGGGCCGTGTTGACCTTCGACGAGCGCCTGTCCGAGCGCACCTTCGATGTGCTGGAGAACTTCCTCGACACGACCCAGGCTGATCTGGCCGCCGGCGCGCTCGATGAGCAGCAACACCGAAGAGCCGTCAAGTTCATCGACTACTGCGACGACGCATGGGTACGCCTGCAGCGGCGGGAAAACGCGCCACTGGCCTGGGCTGGGGCGCAGGTGGCCCGATACAACCCCGCGGCGCGTGCTGTTCTCGAGACCCTGGCGAAAGCCGTGGCTGAGCACCGCAGCGTGGTGAGTGCTTCTGAGGAGCCGGTCCGCGAAGCCGACACACGGTTGTGGCAAGTACTGGCCACCGTCGGTCTAGATCCCCAGACACAGCACCGCGCCCGCTGACGCACTGGCCTGCCCCACTGCCCAGCGCGGAGTGGGCCGACCAGCAGTAGGCAGGAACAACCTGCCACAGAGAAAGAAGTCGATCTCCGGTCACACGGCGTCCGTCCATCGCATCTACCTACAGGTAGAGGCCATTGCGATGAATGGAGATGTGATGAACGGACATCACGGCAACAGAACCGGCGACGCTACTTGCCGCTCATGAGTACCGCCACCGCCGCGGCCCTGAGTTGCACAGCCGAAGACGTTGTCGCAGCTCTGATCACCGCGGCCAACAACGCACGGTGGCCAGATGGCTCCCGGATGCTCGAGCTCGACGACGCGGTCATCCGCACGGGCCTCGCGCCACAGCTGATTGCAGGTCTGGAACACGGATCAGGGCACCTTCCGGGGGCAACATCATGAGCCGCAGCCACGCGCGGCACCGCACCTGGGGGAGGTGCCCCAACTGCGGTCGCGTTGTACGCAGCACTCCTCGCATGCCCCGCCCCCGGCACCTCCACGGGCTACCAGTGCACGCCATCTGCTATCGACGCCTGACCGATCCCCACCACACCTTGACCAGCGTCGGCGACGATCCACAGTCCTCGGTGGCGTGCTCCGACGGAACATCGACGCACGGTCGCGCCGGGGACAACAGCAGCACGACTGCCGCCGGGATCGTCTACCTCAACGACGGCATCAGAAGCCTCGACCCAGCGAAGAAGGCATCATGACCGCCTACCCGATCCCCGACCTCGCCCCGGGCGACGTCGTCTACCTGCCCATCGACCCAGATGGCACCACCCAGGGGCCGATCACTGTCGAGTGGGTCCGGGAGGAGCAGGACGGCACGACCTATGTGGGATGGCACGCTGGCGGCGAGGACCACGTGCTGTGCCTGCCCCTGGATCTGGCGGCGCTCGGTGCGGATCTGGTGGGTCTGCACCATGCCGGTACCGGGACAGACGGGCCCGCGCAGCCCGCCGTCCCGGCTGCGGCAGCTGCACGACTCGGGCTCGCGTCATGACAACCGCCGCGCCTACACGTCGACCGGAGGCGGACACCGAGGAAGTGGGGAGGCGGCCGAGCCGTGAACGTGCAGTGCCATCGGCGGTGCGGTGTGAGGATCTACTGCCGGTCACCACAGTGTCGACCGTGGCCGTCGATGATGGTGTCGCTCTGCGAGTCGAGGAAGTTGGCGAGCCCAGTGCACCGATGACGGTGGTCTTCGTGCACGGTTTCTGTTTGCACATGGGGTCGTGGTACTTCCAGCGTCAAGACCTGCCGGATTGCACCGATGCCCGGCTGGTGTTCTACGACCAGCGCAGCCACGGCCGCTCAGGCCGGTCCTCAACCGGCCAATGCACGATCGACCAGCTAGGTCGAGACCTGGCCGCGGTGCTGCGCACCGTGGCACCCACGGGCCCGGTGGTGCTGGTCGGGCACTCCATGGGCGGCATGACGATCATGGCCCTGGCCCGCCAATGCCCCGAGCTGTTCGCGACCCGGGTCGCGGGCGTGGCCCTGATCTCCACCGCCGCCGCCGGCCTGATGCCCGCTGTGCTGCGGCTGGGCGCGCATCACCCCGGGTGCAGCGTGCTGCGCCGGCTCGGTGCCACCACTCCCTGGCTGCTCGAGCACGCGGCCGCTGACCGACGCGTCCGCCGACTCGCTGCATGCCTTCATCACCGATCACGTCGAGCCGGGCTCCACGGTGATCACCGATGCCTGGCAGGGCTACCGCAGGCTGGACACGCTCGGCTACGTCCACGACCGGCGCAGCCAACGGGCCGCCCACGCCCGCGGAGAAGACCCCGGCGCGCTGCTCCCCGCAGTCCACCGGGTCGCCTCGCTGATCAAGAGGTGGCTGCTGGGGCACCCATCAGGGCTCGACGGAAGCCACCCACCTGCCCAGCTACATGAACGAGTTCGTGTTCCGCTTCAACCGGCGCCGCTCCCGCAGCCGCGGCCTGCTGTTCTACCGGGTCCTCGAGCTCGCCGTCAGCCACCCACCGGTCCGCTACCAGGACCTCATCGCCAGCAAGCGACCATCGAAAGCACCACGAACGCCACCACAGACCCGCGGACATCCACCGAGCCTGGAGCGTCCCCCAGCGAACCGGCCGTGGAGGACCACCTGACCTGCACTCCTCCGGTCACATGGATGGGTCTGCCCCCGGTTTGGTTGACACTCGGGGTGGGTGGTTCTTAGGCCGCTTCTGCGGCCGTGTAGATCATCTCAAACTCGGCTGGGGTGAGTTTGCCGAGGGCTCGTTGTCGACGTCGTCGGTTGTACTTGGTTTCGATCCAGACCACGATCGCCAGGCGTAGTTCCTCGCGGGTCTCCCACCTCCTGGTGTCCAGGACGTTCTTCTGCAGCAGGGAGAAGAAGCTCTCCATAGCGGCGTTGTCGCCGCAGGCACCGACGCGGCCCATCGACCCGACCAGGTCGTTGTTTCTCAGCAGCCGGACCACCTTCTTCGACCGAAACTGGCTGCCCCTGTCGGAGTGCACAATGGTGCCGACAGGAGTGCGGAGGCTGATCGCGTTGCGGATCGCTGAGACCGCGAGTGAGGACTTCATCCGCGAGTCGATGGAGTAGCCCACGATCTTGTTGGCGTAGCAGTCCTTGACCGCACACAAGTACAGCTTCCCCTCGGCGGTGGGGTGCTCGGTGATATCGGTCAACCACTTGATGTTCGGGGCCGCGGCGGTGAAGTCGCGGGTCGGGCGGCCGTGCCCGGCGGTGACCTTCAGCAGGTCGTCGTGCACTGGCGGTCCAGGCTTGCGGTTGAGGCCACGCTTCTTGGCGTGCAACGAGAAGATCCGCTGGAGCGAGCACAACCGCCACACCCGGTTCTCCGAAGCGGCGATGCCGTGCTCGGCGAGCTCATCAGCGATGAACCGGTACCCGTAGCCGGGATCGTCGACATGGATGTCGAGGGCGGCGTTGATCAGGTGGGCATCGTCCCAATCCCGCTGACAGACATCCCATCCTGAATTTTGTCAAGCGGCGACGGTGGCGGTGTCGGTGTTGTGGTGTGCCCAGGCGGTGTGTTCGTTGTAGACGGTGCCGGCCTTGAGGCAGCCGTGCAGGATGCCGACGAGGCGGTTCGCGAGTTGCCGCAAGGCGGCGTGGTGGCCGATGT
>JAABUJ010002341.1_pt1 | contig 23896 bp, 23 predicted proteins | sample 5559131 | NCBI WGS metagenome assembly JAABUJ01 (sample SAMN10711875, study PRJNA513366) | rock metagenome | isolation source: Antarctica rocks | place: Antarctica: Victoria Land, Mt New Zealand nord | collected 2016-01-07
AAGCAGGCCGCCCGCGCCCAGTGGCGGCTCGAGTGCGCAATCCACAACCTGCTGAAGCTCCACCGGGCAGGCGGAATGACGCTCCTCGGGGCGGCCTGAGCCCCTCGGCGGCCCGCTCGCGTCCCAACGCCCCGACCGCTCGCCGTCACAGCGGCCCCAACGACCATTTACCGGCCTGACAGCGGCACCGCGTGCCGCTTGGGCGCCTTCATTTGCCCGAACGTGCGTTAGCGACCCACGCTCCTAGTAGTGCTTTGTGACTTTACTTCGATCAGCTCAAACCGGCCTGACACGACATCGACGGCGAAAATCCTGCATTGGCTCTACAGAGCCGGATCTGGGAGTGCCGGGAGCGCCGAATCCGCCCAATCGGGCGATCCGACAAAGCACTACTAGGGGCTGGCCCGCGGGCAACCGCGGGATCGCGGCGTACGCCCGCTCCCAGACGGGTATCCCGAGGAGGCGGTCGGCGCAGAGTGCCGGCCGTTTTGCATGCGCCCGTCGGCCCGGTCCTGGACCACCGGGTCGGCGGCGCACAGAGGCCGGTCGCCTCGGCCTCGCCGCATCACCCCAGCGCCCGGGCCAGAAAGTCGCTCGCCGCTTCGCCGCTTCGGACCGGCTCATCCTCCCAGATGAAGTGGGCGGCGTCCTCCAGCACGATCAGCTTCGAACCGGGGATCTCTGCGCGGAAGCGATGGGCCATCCTCACGCTGGCGAAGTGGTCACGCTCGCCCCAGAGCACGAGGGTGGGGACGCCCAGGGCGCCGACACGTCCCTCGTAGGGCTCGAGCTTGTCGAAGTCACCCGAGCGGTAGAGCTCAAGGTGGCCTCGCCGTCGAACGGGATCGGAGAAGGCCTTCCAGTACTCCTCGATCGCCTCCTCGGAGATGCCCGAGGACACCTGGGACATCAGCGCGGCAAATCCGTGCAGGGTGAAGGACTCCATCAGGGCTTCCCCTTCGCCCGGTGTGCGCATGGTCACGGCCAGGTCATGCCAGCGCCGATCGGCGAAGAACCCCCCGTCGGAGATGACCAGGGCGGTGACCGCCTCAGGGTGCTCGCACGCCCACCGCAACCCGACCATCACCCCCCAGTCGTGCAGGACCAGCGCGCAGCGCTCGATGCCCACCTCGGCGCGCAGCCGGTCGAGTTGCTCGGTGTGGCGCTCCCAGGTGCCCGGAGGATCGGGCTCGGAGTCGCCGTAGCCGGCCAGGTCGGGCGCGATCCCCCGCAGGCCCCGCCGGGCGAGGGCGTCCAGCGCGGGCTCCCACATGAACGACGAGGCCGGGTAGCCGTGAACGAGAAGCACCGGCGGGCCATCGGCGGGGCCGGCTTGCCGGTAGGCCAGGCCGGCGGCGCGATGGTGGGTGGCGCACACGGCGGGGGATGCTATGCCCCCGACCCGGACCCCCAGGCCGCAACATCCCCTGCATCTGGCCCCGGCACGCGCGCGACAGTCCGGCTAGGCTGCCGCGCGCACCATGCGCTTCTTCGAGTACGAGGCCAAGGAGGTCGTCCGCCGCGGCGGCATCCCGACGTCCAGGGGCGGATTCGCCGCCACCGCCGACGAGGCCCGCCAGTGGGCGGAGGAGGTGGCCGGCCCGGTGGTCATCAAGTCCCAGGTGCTCACCGGCGGGCGCATGAAGGCGGGCGGCGTGAGGTTCGCCGACACCCCACAGGACGCCGCCGACGCCGCCGAGACCGTCCTCGCCCTGGAGATCAACGGGCTGGGACCCCGGGGCGTGCTCGTCGACGAGCGGGTCTCCGTCGCCCACGAGTACTACCTGGGCGTGGTCTGGGACGGCATCCGCAAGCGGCCGGTGATGCTCTTCTCGGACATGGGGGGCATCGACATCGAGGAGGTCGCCGAGGCCCACCCCGATCACGTGGGTCGTGGCCAGTTCTCCACCATCCATCCCCTCTCCGACTTCCGGGCCAAGGAGGTCATCGCCTCCGTGGGGGTGACCGGGTCGGCCCTCAACCGCCTTGTGCCCATCCTCACGCGCCTGGCCCGCCTCTTCTCAGACTGCGACATGACGCTGGCGGAGATCAACCCGCTGGCCCAGCTGCAGGACGGCTCGTTCCTCGCCGTGGATGCCCACATGGAGATGGAGAACGAGGCCCGGCCCCGCCAGCGCGCGCTGCTCACCGAGCTCGGGGTGGGCGACGAGGAGACCCGTCAGGCCCGCGAGGCCACCGATTTCGAGCTGGCCGGCGAGGCGGTCGACGCCTCCAGCCACCGCGGCGTAGCGGGGAACGTCACCGAGTTCGACGGAGACCTGGGACTGGTCATCGGTGCCGGCGGCGGATCACTCACCCTGTTCGACGCGGTCCGTGCCCACGGCGGGCGCCCGGCCAACTACTGCGAGATCGGGGGGAACCCGTCGGTGGAGAAGGCGTGCGGCCTGGCCAAGCTCGTGCTCTGTAAGCCCGGCGTTGACAAGATCGCCGTGATGATGTCCATCGTGTCCAACACCCGCGTGGACATCGTCGCCCGGGGCGTCATCAAGGCATGTCTCGAGCTTGGCCACGACCCGGCAGAGAAGATCGCCATCTTCCGCATCCCGGGGGCGTGGGAGGAGGAGGGCTTCAAGATCCTCGAGCACTACGGGGTCGAGTACGCCGACCGATCGGTCTCCATGCACGAGGCGGCACGACGCGCGGTGGAGAAGATCCAGGGCCCGAGCTCCCAGGCGGCGGCATGAGCATCCTGCTGGACTCTGACACCACCTTCATCGTCCAGGGCATAACCGGGCGCGAGGCGGTCAACCTGACGCGAGAGTGCCTGGACTACGGCACCGGCGCCAAGGTGGTCGGCGGCGTCACCCCGGGGCGCAAGGGCCGTGAGGTCCACGGCGTCCCCGTGTTCGACACCGTCGCCCAGGCGGTTGAGCACCACGGGAGACCCATCGCCGGATCGGTGGTCACCGTGCCGCCGGCCTTCACCAGGGACGCCGTCTTCGAGGCCATCGAGAACGGGATCGGGCTCGTGGTCATCGTCACCGAGCGCATTCCGCGCCAGGACGTCGCCCAGATGGTCGAGCTGGCTTGCGAGCGCGACGCCCGGATCATCGGGCCCAACTGCCTGGGGATCATCGTCCCCGATGTCATCAAGATGGGCGGCATCGGCGGCCCGGCCCGCGACGCGGCCAAGGCCTACTCGGCCGGACCGGTGGGCGTGATCTCCCGCTCGGGCGGGATGACGACCGAGATGTCCTCGACGTTGACCGCCGCGGGGCTGGGGCAGTCGACCGCAGTCTCGATCGGGGGGGACGCGATCATCGGCTCCAGCTACGCCGAGCTGATGCCCCTCTTCGAAGCCGACGAGCAGACGAGGGCGATCGTCATCTACACCGAGCCTGGCGGGCGGATGGAGGCCGAGCTGGCCCGCTGGGTCTCCAAGAATGACTCGCGCCTGCCCATCGTCGCGTTCATGGCCGGGCGGTTCATGGACGAGATGCCCGGTATGAGCTTTGGGCACGCCGGCACCATCGTCGAGGGCAAGGAGGACACCGCCACCGAGAAGATCGCCCGCCTGGCCGAGGCGGGCATCGTCGTGGCCGAGGAGATCTCCCACATCCCCGACCTCGTCCGCGAGCGGCTCGGCGCCGGAGCGGCGGCGTGAGCCATCACTTCATCGACGTCGAGGTCGACGAGGACGTGGCCGCCGACCGCGAGCTGACGGCCAAGCTCGTCGAGGTCTGCCCGGTCGACATCTATGCCAGCGGTGACGACGGCGCCCTGGCCATCGTCGAGGAGAACCTCGACGAGTGCGTCCTGTGCCGACTCTGCCTCGATGCCACCCCGCCCGGCACCGTACGGGTGATCAAGCTCTACGAGGGCGGGGCGGCTCTCGTCCGCGAGTAGTCGTCGCCGGAGACGCTCGGCGGGACGAGCGCTCAGGAAACCGGTTCGGGAGCCCCGGCCGAGCGCAGCAGGGCCCGCGCCCGCATGAGCAGGTCACCGGGTCCCTCGCCCGGCGCCCAGGCCGTCGCGGCGACGTGAACCACGCCCACCGGCGCCGCCGCCTCATACACCGCCGCGGCCCAGCGCCGCGCGGCAGCGTCGTCGGCCCCGGGCAGCAGCAGGGCCATACGACCACCGGAGTGCCGGCAGGCCAGGCCGCCGGCCTGGGTGGCGATCCGCTCCAGGACCATGGCCGCCTGGCGGATGACGGCGTCGCCGGCCGCATAGCCATCGGCGCGATTGCGCTCGTCGAGATCGGCCAGCTCGAGGAGCACCACGGCAACCGGCGTGCCCTGGACGCCGGCGCGAACCACCTCGGCGGCCAGGGTCTCCTGCAGGCGCCTTCGTGACCACAGCGGCGTCAGACCGTCGAGCTGCTCGAGCTGGGGTAGCCCCAGCAGGGGTGCGCCGCCGTCGCGCCGAGCGGCAAGCTGAGGGTCAAGCAGCGCCTCGGCAAGGGGGTCGACCGCCCGCGACTCGGGGACATCGCGCGCCATCTCCTCGATGAAGATTCGCACCACCTCGGGATCGAACTGCGTGCCACTGCTGCGCTTGAGCTCGGCGCAGGCCTCCTCGACGGGCACCGGGGCGGCGTAGGGCCGCGCCGAGGTCATGGCCTCAAAGGCGTCGACGACCCCGATGACCCGGGCCTCGAGGGGGATCTCCTCACCGCGCAGGCCGGCGGGATAGCCGTTGCCGTCGAAGCGCTCGTGGTGATGGAGCACAGCCAGGGCGATCCGCTGCAGCGCCGGCACGTGGGCCACCAGCCGATGGCCGATGCGGGGATGCTCCTTGATCACGCCGTACTCCTCCTCGGTGAGCCGACCGGGCTTGAGCAGGATGCGCTCGCTGATGCCGATCTTCCCCACGTCGTGCAGCAGCGAGGCGAACACCAGCTCCTCGCGGCAGCGCGGATCGAGGTCGAGGCGCTCGGCGATGCGGCCGACGTGGCGGGAGACCTCGACCGAGTGGCCGCCCAGCATGCGGTCCTTGGCCTCGATGGCCTCGGCGAGCATGCGCACGGTGGCCAGGTAGGAGCCCCGGAGCTCGCCGGCCAGCCGCTGGTTGGCGAGGATCGCTCCCGAGTGATCGCCCAGGGCGAGCAGAACCTCGTCCTCGTGCTCGTCAAAGCCTCCGTCGCGGTTGGCGCACACGATCGCTCCGGTCAGCTCGTCGCGGATGTAGATGGGAATGACGACGAGGTTGTCGACCTCCTCGTCGGCGGGAGTGCGCCGCTCCTGTTGGAGCGCGTCGGTGTCGTTCTCGCGGAGCACCTCGTCGCGCTGCAGGCCGCGATCGCCGAAGCGCTGAGCCAGGGCGCTCTTCTGCGGATCGTTGTCAAAGCCCTCGGCCACCGTCACCCGCAGCGGGCCGTCCCCCTCCGCGGGCTCCAGGAGCATGCCCTTCTGGGCGTCGAGGAGGTTCACCGCGACACGGACGACGAGGGCGCGGATGTCGTCGCCGTCGCCGAGGGGCCCGCGCTCGGTGTGCACGCGCGCGACCTCCTGGCGCAGGCGATGGTTCCAGTCGTGCTCGATCTGGCGTCCGCGCTGCTGGCGGCGGGTCAGCTCGCGCTGGTTCTGGAGCTCGCGGTCGGACGTCTGCTTGGCCTCCTCGAGCTTGCGCTCAGCCGTCTGCTTGGCGCCGTCTGCCTCCGAAGCGCGGGCGTCAGCCGCCTGCGCCCGCGTCTCGGCCTCCTGGCGCTGGCGCTCGGCGTCCTTGCGCTGGCGCTCGAGCTCCTGGCGCTCCGCGGCTCCGGCCGCGGCGGCGCGTCGCTCCAACCACCACACCACCGCGATGGCCAGGGCGGCGAGGGTGGCCAGAACGATCCAGCCCAGGACCCAGTGGCGGCCTTCGACGTGATCGACGTGGTTGCGGCCGACGTGGGTGACCACCACCCGGTCGAGGGTGGCCCCCCGGGCGGTCAGGAGAAGCAGGTAGACCAGCGGCCCGAGCAGGGCCGCCGTAAGCAACGCGGACGCCAGCTCAAGCAAAAGGGACGCCCGCGCGAGTGGCCGCCTCCCCAGTCGTCCTTGACCGGCCTGGGTTGCCCCAGTCATGGTTGACGCAATACCCGCGGTCGCGCTCGGGCAAGCGCGACCGGTGCGAGCGGCGCGGACGAGGCCGAGGTGCGGACGACGGCCCCGGGGTGCGCGGTGGCAACCGGGGCGGCCCCGGGCCCGCGCGGGCGGCGGCGCCCCCGGAGGTGCGCGGGAACGGCGCGGGCGGTGCGCGGGCGGTGCGGGCGGTGCGGCTGGGGGGTCGTGGACGTTGCGTCCGCAATTTCGTCATTTCGTCCACGACCCCCCGGACCCCGGACCCCGCCTGCGTCTCGTCACGCGCCCGGGCAGTCCCAGCTCCGTAACACGGCTACAGACCGCCCTGCGCGATCATGGGTCCTGGCCCGCCGGACGGCGGCCGGACGACCGCGACGATTGGGGTGAGATGGGCGAGCGAACGAGCTACGCGCCAGGAGCCTTCTGCTGGCAGGAGCTGTCAACCACCGACTCCGTTGGGGCGAAGAGCTTCTACGGCAGCCTGTTCGGCTGGGAGGCCGACGATCAGCCACTGCCCGGCGGGGGCAGCTACACCATGCTGCGCATCGGCGATCAGCACGTGGGGGCGCTCTACGAGCAGGGGCCCGAGCAGCGCGCGGCGGAGATTCCGCCCCACTGGGCCTCCTACGTCTCGGTCACCGACGTCGACGCCGCCGCCCCCCGCGCGGTGGAGCTGGGGGCCGAGCTGGTTGCCGAGCCATTCGACGTGATGGAGGCGGGACGCATGGCCATCCTGCGCGACCCGGTGGGCGCCATGGTCTCGCTGTGGGAGCCGCGGAGGCATATCGGTGCCGGGCTGGTCAACGAGCCGAGCACGTTCTGCTGGAACGAGCTGGGCTGCACCGACCCCGAGCGGGCCAGCGAGTTCTACGGGCAGCTGCTCGGGTGGAGCTTTCAGACCGACTCCGACACGGGATACCGGACGGCCAGCAACGCCGACGGGGTAGCCGCGGGCATCCGGGCGCTGACCGAGGCGGAGGCGGGGATGCCGGCCGCGTGGATGGCGTGCGTGGCGGTCGAGGGGATCGACGCCACGATGAGCGCTGTCGAGGGGACGGGAGGCCGGACGCTGGCCCCCATCCAGGACATCGCCATCGGGCGCTTCGGCGTTCTCGCCGACCCGCAGGGGGCGGTGCTCGCAGTCTTCGAGGGCCAGACCAATCCCTGAGCAGCGCCCGGGTCGCGACGCGGTCCACCCCGACCCAGACGCGATCCACCCCCGCCCGAGTCACGACGCCGTCCGCCCCGACCCAGACGCCATCCACCCCCGCCCGGGCGCGGTCGCCGAGGACGGGCACGGCCCGGCGGGATCCCACCGGGCGCCGCGCCTGTGCGTCTTCTGCGGCTCACACCCGGGCCGCGACGCCCGGCACGCCGAGCGCGCGCGTCAGGTGGGCCGGGCCCTGGCCGAGCGCGGCGCCGGGGTCGTCTACGGCGGCGGGGCGGTGGGCCTGATGGGCGAGGTGGCCGACGCCGTACTGGCCGCCGGTGGCGAGGTGCTCGGGGTCATCCCCCAAGCCCTTGTGGCCCGGGAGGTGGCCCACCGGGCCGTCTCCGAGCTCCACGTCGTGGGAACCATGCACGAGCGCAAGGCGCTGATGGGTGAGCTGTCCGACGGCTTCCTCACCCTGCCCGGCGGCCTGGGCACCCTCGACGAGCTCTTCGAGTCCTGGACCTGGGCCGTGCTCGGGTACCACGACAAGCCCGTTGGCCTGCTCGACGCCGACGGGTACTGGGCACCGCTGCTGGCCCTGATCGAGCACGCGACGGTCGAGGGCTTCGTCGCCGCCGCGCACCGCGACCGGCTCGAGGTGGGCGCCGACCCCGGTGAGCTGATCGAGCGGCTGCTGGCCCGCGCCGCCCCGACTCGGGCCCGCGCTCCTGCACCCGCCGGCCCGGCCCCGGGGGATCCTGCGCCCTAGACTCCGGCCGTCGTGGATCCCGCCCTCCCCGCCCTCGACGGTGTCCGCCACCGCGACGTCACCGTCGATGGCATCCGGCTTCACGTGGCCGAGGCCGGTGAGGGCCCGGCTGTCGTGCTCCAACACGGGTGGCCGCAGCACTGGTGGGCGTGGCGGGACGTGCTTCCCGCCCTCGCGCAGCGCCATCGGGTGATCTGCCCGGACCTTCGGGGCCTCGGCTGGTCGCAGGGCGGCGGGCGCGACGCAGGAGCCAAGGAGCGCCTGGCCTCCGACCTGCTCGGCGTCCTCGACGCGCTGAACGTGGATCGCTGCGTACTGGCCGGGCACGACTGGGGCGGGTTTGCGGGATTTCTTGCCTGCCTGCACGCTCCCGAGCGCTTCTCGGGCTATCTGGCCATGTCGATCCTGCACCCGTGGCCGACGGGCAACCGGCCCGATCCACGGGCTCTGCCCCGCGCGGCCTACCAGATGGTCATCGCCACGCCCGGACTGGGCTCCACGCTCCTGCGCCGGCCGGGGGTGGTCGAGCGCTTCTTGAAGGTGGCCGGCGCGGGCGCCTGGGACGCCGCCGCGCTGGCCCGCTACACCGAGGTCCTGACTCGTCCGCCGGCCGCCGATGCCAGCGTGGCCATCTACCGGTCCTTCCTGCTCTCCGAGCTCGTGCCGATCATGCGCGGGCGCTACGTAGCCCAGCGCCTGGAGGTGCCCTGCCGCCTGCTCGTCGGGGCCGAGGACCCGGTCATCACCCCCGACGTGGTCATGGGCTTTGAGCCCTTCGCCGACGACATGGCCCTCGAGTGGGTGCCGGGCGCCGGCCACTGGCTGCCGGAGGAGCGCCCGGAGCTGGTGGTCGAGCGGATCGGCGAGTTGGCTGCCGCGAGCTGAGGGCGGGGGCCGGCCGGCGGCTGGTCGCCCCACCAGTTCTCGACACCCTCCGGGCCCAGCGTCCAGACCCGCCGCGCTCAATCGACGTGCCGGGCCTTGCGGGTCCGGCCCCGCTCCTCCTGCTTGCCGACAACGGTGGCGATCAGCCGAAGGATCTCGCGGGGCCCGGTCGCCTTGGCCTCCCCATGCTCGAAGGCCTGCCGCCACCCCCGGATCGTCCCCTGGGTGGCGAGGTCGTTGAACCGGGCCCGGACCACCTCCACCCGGACGGGCGCATCTCCGGCCGGCTCCTTGGTCACCTGCGGGCCGGGCAGGGCCACGCGGTAGAGCTGCACGTCGCCCCGACCGCGCAGGTCCAGGGCGAAGACGATCTTGAGCTGGGCGAGGGCCGGAACCTCGTCCTGGATGCGGCGGACCGCCTGTTCGATCAGTGAGCGGGTGTCACTGGCGGAGGACAGAAGCCCTGCCCTCCTAGACCTTGTGGCGCTGGAGCAGCTTGCGCCCAATGACCATGCGCTGGATCTCGGAGGTGCCCTCGCCGATGAGCAGGAGCGGGGCGTCGCGGTAGAGCCGCTCGATCTCGTACTCCTTGGAGTAGCCGTAGCCGCCGTGGATGCGGAAGGAGTCCTCGACGCACTCCTTGCCCGCTTCGGAGGCGAACAGCTTGGCCATCCCCGCCTCGAGGTCGGATCGCTCGCCGGCGTCCTTGAGCCGCGCGGCGCGCAGGGTCAGAAGGCGGGCGGCGTCGACCTTGGTGGCCATGTCGGCGAGCTTGAACTGGATGGCCTGATGCTCGGCGATCGGCTTGCCGAAGGCCTTGCGCTCCTGGGCGTACTTCAGGCCGAGCTCCAGCGCGCGCTGGGCGATCCCCACGCCGCGGGCGGCGACGTTGACCCGACCGACCTCCAGGGCGTCCATCATCTGGCGAAAGCCGTTGCCCAGCCCGGCCTCCTCGCCGCCGAGGATGTTCTCGGCCGGGCAGCGGTAGCCGTCGAAGACCAGCTCGGTGGACTCGACGCCCTTGTAGCCCATCTTCTTGATCTTCGGGGGCACGGTGAAGCCGGCCCAGTCCCCGGTGTTCTCGTGGGCCCCGGGCTCCTTCTCGGCGATGAAGCACGTCATCCCCTTGTAGGGGGGGTCAGCCTTGGTGTCGGTCTTGACCAGCACGAAGCACACGCCGGACATCAACCCGTTGGTGACCCACATCTTCTGGCCGTTGATCTCCCAGCCGCCGTCGTCGCGCCGGACCGCCGTCGACTTCAGGCCCTGGACGTCGGAGCCCACCTCGGGCTCTGACAGCGAGAAGGAGGCCCGCAGCTCGCCGGTGGCCATGCGCGGAAGGAAGCGCTCCTTCTGCTCGTCGGTGCCGAACTTCATCAGCAGGTAGGACCCGATGAAGTGCGTGTTGACGATGCCCGAGATCGAGATCCACCCGCGCGAGAGCTGCTCGACGATCATCGCGTAGGTGGTCAGATCCAGGCCCATCCCGCCGTACTCCTCGGGGATGGTCACGCCGAAGAGGCCGAGCTCGCGCATCTGGGCGACGATCGGCTCGGGGAACTCGTCCTCGTGGTCGTAGTGCTCGGCGTGGGGAAGGATCTGCTCGTCGGCGAACTGGCGCACCATCTCGGTGATGGCGCGCTGCTCGTCGGTCATGTCGGCCGCAGCCGGGGGGGCGATCGCCATGGGTGTCGGGCGCTCCGCGGATCGGGGTCAGGGAGAACTTCTCGTGAACACCGAGACTACCGCCAGGGCGCCGGTTCGCCGTCGACCCGCCGCGGCAAACCGGCGGCGAACCGCCGCGGAGATCAGCTGCGCGCCAGGCGCAGGGCGCCCTCGACGTGCCCCGGAGCTCGGGCCCGCAGGGCGGGCACCTGCTCGGCGAAGGCCAGGCCCTCCGCGGCCCGCGTCGCCGCTTGGACCACCTCGAACCAGCGCGCCACCGCGGCCGGCCGGTCGATGGCCACGCAGATCAGCGGGGCACGGCGCGGGACGGCCAGCGGGCGGTCGCCGTGCGGCGGGCCCGAGCCCTGAAAGCCCCAGACCCCACGCAGCACCGTCGCACCCGCCGCCCCGGCCTCGCGCAGGGCGCGGAGCAGGTCGACGTAGGCCCCGGGGCCGGCATGACGCTCGCGGTCGGCGAGATGGACGGTGATCTTCTGCCAGACGTCGGATCCGGCGCCCGCGGGGCCGGTGCCCGCCCCCGGGGTTGGATCGGCCGGCGGCAGGGGGGCGACCGCCGCGCCGGCGCGCACGCAGATCGTCACCCGCTCGGCGGTGAGCAGGCCGGGCCGGACGGCAGCATGCAGCGCCGTCACCGCCCGGTCCGCAGCGGCCGGATCGCCCACCGCGGAGATGGCGAGCGGCACCTCGGCGTTGGCCGCGAAGAACCGGGCGCGGATCCGCACCCCGCCCCGCGTTCCGTCCACGCCGAGCAGGGTGACCGCGGCGTCCATGCCCGCGTCGCGCATGTGGTCGACCAGGTGGCGGTGGGCCGGCGCGCCCCCGATCCGGTCGCCGCGCCCGACGTGGCAGGTGAGCCGCACGCCGGCGCCGGGCGCCGGCAGCCCCTGGGCGCGCCCTCCCGCGGCGATCGTCTCACCGGGGGCGATCGCCCGGGCGCGCCCCAGGGTGAGCAGGCCGTGGGCCATCAGCGCGTCGGCCTCCCCCAGCAGGGCGCCGATGCGCTCGGACTCGTCGGTGGCCACGGCCATCAGCGGCAGGTCCTCGGAGGCGGTCAGCAGCCGCTCGGTGGCCAGCCGCCGGCGCAGGCCGAAGCCCTCGATCCCGCGGAGCAGGACGCTGCCGGCGACCTTGTGGCGCCCCAGGAGGTCGAGGAGGTCGTCGACGAGCAGGCGTCCGTCGTCGCTGCGATCGCGCTCGCCGAGCAGGGCGGTGAGCTTGAGTACCTCTCGGCTCACAGGCCCCGCCCCAGCGCGCGACCGACGAGGACGGCGGCCAGGCCGGCGACCAGGCTCACGGCCACGTTGGCCAGGCCGGCGCCGACCCGAGCGTCCTCGCCCAGGCGGTGGGACTCGAACATCCAGGTGGAGAAGGTCGTGTAGGAACCCAGAGCAGCCGTTGCCCCCAGCAGCAGGCCGTCCCCGGTGACCCCGAGCCCGTCGAGCAAGCCGAGCGCGAGGGCCCCCGAGACGTTCACGACAAGGGTGCCCACGGGCAGGCCGGTGCGGGTCGCCCGCGAGATCGCGCCGTCCAGACCGAAGCGCGCCAGCGCGCCCACACCCCCGAGCAGCGACACGCCGATCCAGACGAGCACGGTCAGCCGCCCGGCGGCGCCCAGCCGCGGCGTCCCAGCGCGCTGGTCGCGGCGACGACGAGCAGCCCGGCACCCAGGCTGACGGTGGCGTAGAGGATCCCTAGGGCCGCGTGGCCGGCGTCGGCCAACTGGATCAGCTCGAGCTGGAGGGTGGAGAAGGTGGTCAGGGCCCCGCACAGCCCGGTCCCGATGAACGGTCGCCGGTAGACCGAGACGGGCAGGCGCTCCTGCAGGCGGGTCACCGCGTAGCCCAGCAGAGCCACCCCGGCCAGGTTGGCCATCAGCGTCGCCCACGGCCAGGCCCCCGGCCGGTGGGGCAGGGCCTGCATCAGGCCCGCCCGGGCCAGCGCGCCCAGGGCCCCCCCGCAGAAGATCGCGGCAAGCTCGCGGGGGTCTGAGAGCACGGCGCGACTTTGACAGACCGCAGCCCGGCAGCTGAAGGCCAACGTCTTCGCACCGGGTCGGCCGGGTGACGAGCTGCCGCCACCGGGGAGCCCATGCACGTCGGGCGGCGGACCCAGACCTGGGAGGTGCGCATCTCAAACGGCGAGAAGCTGGCCGCGCTGCTCGTCTGCACCCAGATCGTGCTCGCGCCGCGCACCGAGGGGTAGGCTACGAGCGCCATGGCCGAGGACGTCCTGCACTGCATCGTGGAGATCCCCAGGGGGTCGCGCAACAAGTACGAGTGGAACGAGGAGCTCGGCGCCCTCACCCTCGACCGCTTCCTGTTCTCCTCGGTGGTCTATCCCACCGACTACGGCTTCATCCCCAAGACGATGGGCCTCGACAACGACCCGCTCGACGTCATGGTCTGCGTGTCCGAGCCGACCTTTCCCGGCTGCGTGATCAAGGTCAAGCCGATCGCGTTGCTTCGCATGCGCGACGACAACGGCCAGGACGACAAGGTGCTTTGCGTCCCGCTGTCGGACCCCAACTGGAACAGCCTGGACCGCCTCGAGGATCTCGCCACGCCGTTCCGCGACGAGATCTCGCACTTCTTCGGCATGTACAAGCAGCCCGAGGGCAAGGTCGTCGAGGTCGACGGCTGGTACCCCAAGGAGGACGCCATCGCGGAGATCGAGGCGGCGCGCGGGCGCTGGGCCGAGCTGCACCCCGACGAGGGGTGAACTTCGCCCGTGACGTCGTCGGGGCCGCCCCCCCAGGCGCCCTGGCCCTCGTCGCCCTCGGTCGTGACGGCTCGCGGCGGGAGTGGTCCTTCGCCCAGGTCGATGAGGCTGGCGCCCGCCTGGCCGGGACCCTGCGCCGCCACGGCGCGGGCCGCGGCGACGTCGTCCTCACCCTGATCGGCAACCGACCGGAGTGGGCGCTGACCCTGCTCGCCTGCTTTCGCATCGGAGCCGTGGCGCTGCCCTGCACCGAGCAGCTGCGGGCCCCCGACCTGCGAAGGCGACTGGAGGCGGCCCGACCGGCGCTGATCGTCGCCGACAAGCGCAACCGCTCGGTGGTGGACGACGCGCGGCCGGGCTGCCCGGTCCTGGAGATCCCCGACCCCGCCCTGCTGGACTCCGAGCCGGCGCTCGCCGAGGAGCTGAGCCCCGACGACGCGTGCCTGATGACGTTCACCTCGGGGACGGCCGGCGAGCCCAAGGGCGTCGTGCACGCCCAGCGCTACCTCCACGGCCAGGCCCTCCAGGCCGAGCGCTGGCTCGCGCCCGCTGCGGGCGAGCTGGTCTGGTGCACCGCGGCCAGCGGATGGTCGAAGTCGGCCCGCAACGCGTTCGTCGCCCCGTGGCTGCGCGGCGCGGCGGCCCTGTTGCACGACGCCCGCTTCGACCCGGCCGAGCGCCTGGAGCTGGTACGGCGCGAGCGGGTGGCGGTGCTGTGCATGGCCCCCACCGAGTACCGGGTCATGGCCAAGCGCGTGGAGCTGGGCCCGTGCCCGCAGCTGCGCGGCATCGTCGCCGCCGGCGAGGCGCTGAACCCGGAGGTGGGGCGGGCGTGGATGCAGGCCACCGGCCTGCAGATCCGCGACGGCTACGGGCAGACCGAGACCGGCCAGCTCACGGGCATGGCTCCGGGCACAGCCGTGCGCCCCGGCTCGATGGGCCAGCCGCTGCCCGGTGTCTCGCTGCGGGTGCAGGACGGCGAGCTGGTGGCCGACCCGGCGTCGGTGCCGACGTTCTTTCAGCGCTACCTCGACGACCCGGCCGGGAGCACCGACCGCCAGCGGGCGCCAGGTCCGTGGCGCACCGGAGACCGCGTCAGCCAGGACGAGGACGGCTTTCTCTACTTCGAGGGGCGCACCGACGACGTGATCATCTCCGCCGGCTACCGGATCGGGCCCTTCGAGGTGGAGTCGGCCCTTGTCGCCCACCCCGCGGTGGCCGAGGCGGCGGTCGTCGCCGCCCCCGACGACGAGCGGGGGGCCGTCGTGCGCGCCGTCGTCGTCCTGCGCTCCGGCCATGCCGCCAGCGAGGAGCTGGCTTCAGAGCTCCAAGCCCACGTGCGCGAGCAGACCGCGCCGTACAAGTACCCCCGCATCGTCGACTTCGCCGAGGATCTGCCCAAGACCGCGAGCGGAAAGGTGCGCCGCGCGGCCCTGCGCGGCGAGACGACCTGACACCGCGCCAACGCTCAGCCGAGCGTCACCACGGCGTCGATCTCGACCAGAGCTCCGCCGGGCAGCGCGGCCACGCCGACCACGGCCCGCGCCGGGGGGCCAGGACCCGGAAGGGCCTGCGCGCAGGCGGCGTTGACCTCGGCGAACGCGTCAAGCTCTGTGGTGCGTCGGGCGCGTCGACGACCTGGCGCCGCGGACGGCCGGGGCTCATGACCGCGCGGGTCGGGTGCGGGGGCTCACGGCCGCCAGGGTACGCTCGAAACCCTCCATGCCCAACCGCCTCGCCCACGAGACCTCCCCCTACCTCCTCCAGCACCAGGACAACCCGGTCGACTGGCGGCCGTGGTCCCCCGACGCTCTGGCCGAGGCGGCGGCGCGCGACGTGCCGCTGTTGGTCTCCATCGGCTACTCGGCGTGCCACTGGTGCCACGTGATGGAGCGCGAGTCCTTCGAGGACGCAGAGACTGCGGCGGCGATGAACAGCCGCTTCGTCTGCGTGAAGGTCGACCGCGAGGAGCGCCCCGACGTCGATGCGGTGTACATGGAGGCCGTCCAGGCCATGACCGGCCACGGGGGCTGGCCGCTGAACGCGTTCCTCACCCCCGACGGTGTCCCCTTCTTCGGCGGGACCTACTTCCCGCCCACCCAGCGCCACGGGATGCCGGCGTGGACGACGGTCCTCGACGCCGTGGCCGACGCCTGGGCCAACCGCCGCGAGGAGATTGGCGCCGGCGCGCCGAAGGTGCTCGAGCGCCTGCGCGGGGCCGCCGCCCTGGCCCCTGCGTCCGAGCCGCCCGACCCGGCGCTCCTGGACGCTGCCGTCCACGCCCTGGGTGGCCACTACGACAGGATCCACGGCGGGTTCGGGGGCGCCCCCAAGTTCCCCCCCTCTCCCACCCTCGAGTTCCTGATGGGCCGGGGTGAGCGGGAGATGTCGCTTCACACCCTGCGCGCCATGGCCCAGGGCGGCATCCACGACCAGCTCGGCGGCGGCTTCGCCCGCTATGCCGTCGACGCGACATGGACCGTGCCCCACTTCGAGAAGATGCTCTACGACAACGCGCTACTGGCCCGGGCCTACCTCCACGGCTATCTGCTCTCGGGCGATCCCGCGCTGCGCGCCGTCTGCGAGGACACCCTCGACTGGGCCCTGCGCGAGATGCGCGCCCCCGACGGGGGCTTTCATGCCGCCCTCGACGCGGACTCCGAGGGCGAGGAGGGACGCTTCTACGTCTGGACGCTGGATGAGCTGCGCGCCGTGCTCGGCGACGGGCCCGAGGCGCGCGAGGTCATCGAGCATCTGGGCGCCACCGCGGCGGGGAACTTCGAGGGCTCGCGCAACGTGCTCCTCGCCGTTGGCGAGCCGCCGGCGGGCTTTCAGGTGGCGCGGGCCGCGCTGCTCGCCGCGCGCGAGCGCCGGGTGCGTCCCGGCCTCGACGACAAGCGCATCTGCTCGTGGAACGCCCTGATGGTCGCCGCCCTGGCCGATGCCGGCGCGGCGCTGGACCGCCCCGACTACCTCGAGGCAGCGGTGGCCACCGCCGAGTTCCTGCTCGGGCCGCTGCGCGCCGGCCCAGGGCGGCTGCTGCGCACCTACAACCGTGGCCAGGCCCGCCTGGATGGCGTGCTCGAGGACCACGCCTACGCGCTGGAGGCGCTTCTCACCCTCTACGAGGCGAGCTTTGATGAGCGCTGGTTCCTGGCCGCGCGTGAGCTGGCCGACGCGATCCTCGAGCGCTTCGCCGACGCCGAGCGCGGGGGGTTCTTCTCGACCGCCTCCGACGGCGAGGCGCTGATCGTCCGGCGCAAGGAGCTCGACGACTCCCCCATCCCCTCGGGACAGTCCTCGGCAGCGCTGGGACTGCTGCGGCTGGCGGCCCTCACGGGCGAGCGGCACTACGAGGAGCACGCCGAGGGGGCGCTGCGGCTGGGCGCCCGGTTCGCCGCCGCCCACCCGCACGCCTTCGGGCAGTGGCTGTGTGCCCTGGACTTCTTTCTGGGGCCCTCCCGCGAGGTCGCCCTGGTCGGCGAGCGGTCCGCGGTCGGGGCGCTGGCCCAAACCGTGCGCGCGGCGCTGCGGCCTCGGGTCGTGCTCGCGGGGCGGGTCCTCGAGGCGGGCCAGGACGGCGAGGAGGTGGCGCCCGCCGTGCCCCTGCTCGTGGGTCGAGGCCCGGTGCAGGGACGCGCCGCCGCCTATGTCTGTGAGCGGTTCTCCTGCCGCGCGCCCGTCACCGAGCCGGCCGAGCTCGAGCGCGCGCTCGTCGGGGCATGAGCGCGGTCGGCCGGGGCGGGGGCGGTGGGGGCGGGCCTCTCCAGACGTGACAAGCACGCGCAGCGCGAGCGGTTGGGCGCGCCTTCGACCCGACGGCTTCCAAACGATGGCGGGGGCGTCAGTGGTGCCGGCGCCGGTGGCGCCGGTGGTAGCGGTGGTGCGTGCCGCGGTGGGTGACGCTCGGGCGGCCGGTCGTACCCCCGGCACTGCCGCCGCTGCGTGACCCGAAGTCGGCCGTGAAGGTGGCGCCGGCCAGGCCGCCCGCAGCGGGGACGGGAACTCCCGGGACCACGCCGACACCGACCTCGCGGAAGCCGGGGTTGAGAATGTTCGCCCGGTGCTCGGGGGAGTGCATCCAGTCGTCGACCGTCCGGGCCGGCGAGGCGAGGATGGCCTGTCCCCAGGCGATGTTCTCGCCGACGCTCCAGGTCTCGCCAGCGGCGATGTACCCGCCATGACGCATCCGGGTGACGAGGTCGCCCGCGGTGGGCGAGACATGATCGAAGAAGCCCTGGTCCACCATATCGGTGCTCTGTGCCATCGCGGAGCGGTCGAGCACGGAGCTCTCGGCCAGCGCGCCGAGGCCGTTGTTCGCGCGCTGCTGGTTGATCAGGCAGAGCGTGGCGGCACTCGCCTGGTCGAGGTTCGCCGCCGCCGGCAAGAGGCCGGCACCGGCACACGCCGACGCGGCGGCGGCCGGAAGCCCGGTAGCCGCCACGGTCAGGCCGACGAGGAGCAGGAGTCGGTGACGCATGAGCCCTAGCGCGCGCGCCCGGCGCGCCCGTGGCGATGGTGGTGCCGGTGAGCGTGCGCGGAGTGCGCATGGCGGGAGTGCAGGTGCCGGTGCTGGCGTGTCGCACCGGCACCCCGCCCGGTCGGAGCCGAGCCGCCGGTCCGGGAGCCGAAGTCGGTGGTGTACGTCGCGCCCAGCAATCCGCTGCCGTCGGCGATGGGGATGCTCGACGCCACGCCCACGCCCACCTCGCTGAACGCCCCGTTGAGGATGTTTGCCCGGTGCTCAGGCGACTGCATCCACCCGTCGACGATGGCCGCGGGCGTCGAAAGCGTGCCGTCGCCGTAGGCGATGTTCTCGCCGACCGACCAGGTCTCGCTCGGCGTGATGTATCCAATCGAGCGGAGTCGCGCGACCAGGTCGCCGGCGTCGGGAGAGACGTGCGCGAAGTAGCCGTGGTCGACCATGTCGTGCGTGTGACGCTGCGAAGCGTCGTCCAGCGCGGGGTTCTCCTGCACGCCGCCAAGCCCGTGGGCGGCGCGCTGCTGGTTGACCAGGCAGAGGATGGCCGCATGGGCCTGGGCGACCGTGCCGGTGCCGGGAATCTGCGCGTCGCCGGGGCAGGCCGAGGCAGCGGTGGCCGTCGCGCCGAGCAGCGCGATGACAGAGGCGAAGGTGGTGGCGAGGCGGCGGCGCATGAAGGCTGGGCCGGGTCTGGAGGAATGGCCTCGTCCCGACCGGCAAGAGCGATATCGGGGCCACCCACGACTCCACTTGACGCCGCAGTGCCCGGATCAAACACCTGTCTAGGGACCCTCGGAGCACGGGATCGGTCCGTGCGCACCGCGCCCCTGGGCGTCGCGGGTCGGCCCGGCACCCCTCGCGCCGTCGCCGGTAGCGCGTCGCTCCCGGCCCCGGATGGTCGCGGGGGCCGTCAGGGACGCTCAGTCTGGCGAGCGCAGCTCCGCGCGTCCACTCCGACGGCGTCGGCCGCTGAGCGGGCGTGCGGCGGACAGGTCAGTCGCCGGCGCCTCCGAGCGCGTCCGGACATGCTCACGATCGCTGCCGTAGGGAGGCAGCGCCCAGGCGATGTCGCGCGCCAGCATGCGCAACTCGGCGATCAGCCCGGGACTCAGCTCGGCGGGTGGCGAGCGCCATCCGACCAGCAGCACGCCGACGGCTCGATCGCGCTCGAGCATCGGCGCGCACAGCAGCGAGCGTGCCCCGGTGGCATGAGCCATGCCGTGGGCGATGTCACTCGCCCGCCGGGTCTCGGGAATGAACACGGGCACCCGGAGGGCCAAGGAGCGGGCCGCCGCCGAGCGAGTCGAGTCCAGGGGGAGCTGGACCGGTCCGAGCCCCAACCCGTCGCTGGCGACCGGGACCAGCTCGTCGCCTCGCCGCTGTAACGCCGAGGCGTAGGTCGCCCCGGTGAGAGCGCGAGCGCGGACGCATGCGTCGAAGAGTGGTCCGTCCTCAAGCGGCAGCATTATCACCTTCGCGTCGGGGGCAGGGAGGAAGGGGCGACCCATCGGCGTCGCCCACGTCTCGGCAGGATGGTTCCACCCGGGAGGCGATTCCACACCTGGGGTGGACGGCTGTTCGAAGCCGGGCGGCGGATGGCTACCGCCGCCGGACGTGGGAACATGTGTTCGCATGTACGTCGAGCTCCATGCCCACTCCGCCTTCTCGTTCCTGGACGGGGCCTCGCTGCCCGATGAGCTGGCGACGGCTGCGCTGGCCCGCGGCCACAGGGCGATGGCGCTCACCGACCACGACGGCGTCTGCGGCTCGATGGAGTTCGCCCAGGCCGCCCGGGGACTGGGGCTGCGCGCGCTGCATGGGGCTGAGGTGACCCTGGACGATGGTCGCCACCTGACGCTGTTGGTCCGCGAGACGCGGGGGTGGTCCAACCTCTGTCGCCTGCTCACCCGCGCCCATGCGCACACACGTGAGCACGCGCGGATCGTCGGGCGACCCCATGTCCCGCTCTCGGAGGTGCTCGAACGGGCCGAAGGACTCGTATGCCTCTCGGGCTGCGCCCGCCACGGCGTGGCCGACCTGGCCTCCCTGCGCCGGCTGCGCGCGGCGTTTGGGACCGAGGGGCTGCGAGTCGAGTTGCAGCGTCCGTTCTGGCGAGACGATCGGGCGCGCAACCGCACCCGCGTCGAGCTGGCCCGTCGGCTGGAGCTGGGCACGGTGGCCACCGGCGACCTCCACGCCCATACCCGGGCCCGCGCTCGGCTGCAGGACGCCTTTGTCGCCGTCCGCGAGCACACGACCCTCGACGCCTCCGAGCCCCTGCGCCGAGGCAACCACAGCCATGCGCTCGCCTCGCCCGAGGCAATGGTCGCCCGCTTCGCCGACCATCCCGAGGCCGTGCTGGAGACCGAGCGGGTGGCCGAGATGCTCGAGTTCGACCTCTGCGCCGAGCTGGGCTACCGCTACCCCGGCTCCGAGGACGCGGGGGCCGTGGCCAAGCTGGCCGAGCTGTGCGCCCAGCGCTTCGAGCTGCGCTACCCCCCCGGCTACCGCCACCGGGCCGAGGGGGAGCGACGGCTGGCCGAGGAGTTGCGAGTGATCTCCACGCTGGGGCTGGCCGGCTTCTTCCTGCTGCACCGCGACATGCTCGAGCTGGCCCGCGAGGTCGCCCTGGAGGTGCGGGGGCCCGACTCGGCCCGAGCGCTTCTGCCCCCAGGACGAGGACGGGGCTCGTCGGTCTCCTCGATCGTCTGCTACCTGACCGGGCTCTCCCACGTCGACCCGGTGGCCAATGAGCTGTTGCTCGGGCGCTTCCTCCACGACGAGCTCGCGGCGCTGCCCGACATCGACCTGGACTTCCCCCGCGATATCCGGGAGGCCCTCATCCCCCGGGTGCACGAGCGCTACGGCCGCGACCGCTCGGCCCTGGTGGCCGCCTTCCCCACCTATCGCGCCCGCGGGGCCATCCGCGAGCTGGGTAAGGCCCTGGGACTCCCGCCCGGAGAGATCGAGCGGGTGGCCCACGGCTCCGACGCCTGGGGCGACAGGGTCGATCGAGACGTGGAGAGCGCGCTGGGCGCCCGGCGCGCCTCGTCCGGTCGCTGGGCCTGGTTGGAGCGGCTGGCCGAGCAGGCCCAGGGACTGCCCCGCCACCTCTCCCAGCACTCGGGAGGGATGATCGTGGCCACCCGGCCGCTGGTGGACTGCTGCCCGGTGGTCCCAGCCGCCATGGAGGGCCGCCAGATCGTCCAGTGGGACAAGGATTCCTGTGCCGATGCCGGCTTCCTGAAGATCGACCTGCTCGGGCTCGGGATGCTCTCCGCCGTCGAGCGCACGGTGGAGATGATCGCCGAGCGTCGTGGCGAGCGCATCGACCTCTCACGCATCCCCTACGACGATCCGGCCACCTACCGCGCCATCCAGGCGGCCGAGACCACCGGGGTCTTCCAGATCGAGAGCCGGGCCCAGATGCAGTCGCTGCGGCGCACCCGTCCCACCTCACTCAAGGATCTCACCATCCAGGTAGCCATCGTTCGGCCTGGCCCCATCCTGGGCGGTGCCGTCAACCCCTACATCGCCCGCAGGCAGGCGCAGCACCAGGATCCCGACCTCGAGATCCCCTACGAGCACCCTTCGCTGGAGCCCGTTCTACGCGAGACGCTGGGGACGATCATCTTCCAAGACCAGGTCATCGAGGTGGCCATGGCCTTCGCCGGCTTCTCGCCCAGCCAGGCCGAGGGACTGCGCCGGGCGATGAGCCGCAAACGCTCGGCCGAGGCCATCGAGGCTCATCGCGAGAGCTTCGTCGCGGGCGCCCAGCGCACCCACGGCGTCGACGCGCAGACCGCCGAGCGGGTCTACGCCATGGTCGCCGGCTTCTCGGGCTTCGGCTTCCCCAAGGCCCACGGTGCCGCGTTCGGCCTGCTCGCCTACCAGTCGACGTGGCTGCGGGTCCACCATCCCATCGAGTTCCTCTGTGGGCTGCTCAACGAGCAGCCCATGGGCTTCTATGCCCCCGACTCGCTGATCCACGAGGCTCAGCGCCGTGGGGTGGAGATCATCGCTCCCGAGATCAACGCCTCCGCGCTGGAGTGCACCGTCACCGCCGAGGGGGCGGTGCGCGTGGGGCTGGGCTACGTGTCGGGCACAGTCTGCGACGAGGTCGGCGTCCTGATCGCTGAGCGTGAGCGCGGTGGCCCCTACCGCTCAATCGCCGACCTCGCCGGCCGGGCGGGAGCGGGACGACCGTCGCTGGAACGCCTGGCCTGGGCGGGGGCGTGCGATGAGCTCGTGCCGCGTCCGAACGCCGGCCAGGACACAGGGAGCGCGGAGGCACCGGCCGGCGAGGACGTGGGCAGCGCCGCCCAGGACGCAGGGAGCGAAGCGTGCTCACGGGCCGGCGAGGACGTGGGCAGCGCCGCCCAGGACGCAGGGAGCGAAGCGTGCTCCGCACGCGAGCGACCGAGGACGCCGGCGGCGCCGTCCACGTCCCGCCGGATGGCTCTCTGGCAGCTCGGTGTCGCCACCCCCGGCGATCGGCGCTCCGACGGGTGTGTGCAGCTCGCCCTCCCGCTGGAGGTACCCACCCCTCCGGCTCTGCGACCGTTGGGGCGCTGGGAGTCGATGCTCGCCGACTACGCCTCCTACAACATGGCCGTCCACGACCATCCGCTGGCCCTACTGCGTCCCGGGCTGGGCGACGGGATGGCCAGCAGCCGGGATCTCGAGCGCCTGCGCCATCGCAGCCGCGTCCGGGTAGCCGGGCTGGTGGTGGCCCGTCAGCGGCCGGGAACGGCCAAGGGGGTGGTCTTCCTGCTGCTCGAGGATGAGTTTGGAACGATCAACCTCATAGTGCCGCCCCAGGTCTACGAGCGCCACCGGCTGACCGTCAGGGCCGAGCCGCTGGTGTCAGCCGAGGGCCGGCTGGAACGTCATCCCCAGGCGGCTGGGGCGATCAACGTGCTGGTCGACCGACTGGTGGCGATCGGCGTCCCTGACCGGCCGCTGGCCACGGTGACCGAGTTGGGCCGACGCGAAGCGTCAGGCGGTGACGTGGCCCATGGCGACGCGCCGGCTGCGCCCGCCGCCACCCCGGCGGCGGCCGGCGCTCGGGCGGCGGGGGCCGCCGACGACTTCCGAGCCGTGGCGCCACCGGTGATGAGCTTCGCGCAGGGCCGGCGGCGCTGAGGGCCGCCACACCCCCCGGACTGCCACCACTCGCCACGACGTCCGCAGCCGCGCGGTAAGGTCCCGTCGCCGTGATCGGAACCTTCGCCTTCCTGCTGCTCTGGGTGCTCGTCGCGCTCGGACTCTTCCTGACCGCGGTCAGTGGGGGCCCGCGCCGGGCCCGCCAGGGCCGCGGTGGGCCGGGCCGCTCCGGTCGCCGCGCGGCCGTGATGGGATCCTCAATCGTCTTCCTGCTCCTGGGCATCGTCGTGCCGGGGCTGGTCATCGCCGGCACCAACACGAAGCATCAGACCGACGGCAAGACCTTCGCCAACAGCTGCGGGATCTGTCACACCCTGGCTGCCGCCGGGACGACGGGCACCGTCGGCCCGAACCTCGACGGCCTCCTCCCGACCATGGTCCGCGTGCAGAACGCCCTGCGCATCGGGGGAACGGGCGACGGGCGCATGCCCGCCGGACTGCTCACCGGCGGCCAGGCCGACGCCCTGGCGCGCTACGTCTCTGCCGTGGCGGGTAAGCGCACCCAATGAGACAGCCCCTGCCCACGAGATCGCCCGAGAGGGCCGGAAGGCATGCCCATGGAGCCTGAGCGCGCCCGCGACCTGCTGGCCCGCGAGCGCGCCCGGATCGAGCGAAGCCTCACCGATCTGGCGTCCGACGGGGAGGGCGACGAGCTCTCGCACCTCGATCAGCATATGGGCGAGACGGACTTGTTCGACGAGGAGCGAGATGCCGGGCTCGCGGACCGCCTGCGCCAGGAGTTGGACGCGGTGCAGCGGGCCGAGAAGCGTCTGGCCGACGGGACCTACGGCAGGTCAGTGGTCAGCGGCGATCCGATCCCTGACGCCCGGCTCGAGATCGTGCCCCAGGCCGACCGCACGGTCGAGGAGCAGGCCCGCATCGACAACACCTGATATGGAGAGCGGTTTGTCAAGTGGGGGTTGTCGATTTTGCGCTTTTGGCGCTCCTGCGGGGGGGTGTGGTCGGCTGGGCTGGTGGCGGTCCGGCAGGCTGTGCGCGACGCGCGGTCAGAC
>JAABUJ010002343.1_pt1 | contig 23893 bp, 21 predicted proteins | sample 5559131 | NCBI WGS metagenome assembly JAABUJ01 (sample SAMN10711875, study PRJNA513366) | rock metagenome | isolation source: Antarctica rocks | place: Antarctica: Victoria Land, Mt New Zealand nord | collected 2016-01-07
TCGGCCAACTGCTCGATGGCGCCACGGCGGAACACGGCGATCCGGTCCGACATCGTCAGCGCTTCGGCCTGGTCGTGGGTGACGTACACCATCGTCACCCCGACGCGCCCGTGGATGCGCCGCAATTCAAGCTGCATCTCCTCGCGCAACTGCTTGTCCTACGCGCCCAGCGGCTCGTCCAGCAGCACCAGCTTGGGGTCGAACACCAGCGCCCGCGCCAACGCCACACGCTGCTGCTGGCCGCCCGACAGCTGGGCCGGCCGGCGCGCATCCATGCCGGGCAGGCGCACCATGTCCAGCGCGTGCGCCACCCGGGCATCGCGGTCGGCCTTCGCGACGCCGCGCACCTCCAGCGGAAAGGCGACGTTCTCCGCGACCGTCATGTGCGGGAACAGGGCGTAGCTTTGGAACACCACCCCGATGTCGCGCCGGTGCGGCGGCAGGCGCGCGATGTCGCGTCCGCCCAGCAGGATTTGGCCGGCGGTCGGCGTCTCGAACCCGGCCAGCATCATCAGCGTGGTGGTCTTGCCGGAGCCGGACGGCCCGAGCAGGGTCAGGAACTCGCCCTCCGCCACGTCGAGGTCGAGCGGCCGGACCGCGTCCGACCGGCCGTCGTACGACTTCCGGACGCCGCGGAAGCGCACGAGGGGAGCGGCATTCGCCATGGAAACATTATGACCCGGCGGCAACCCCCCCGGCAACGCGACGTTTTTCTCGCTTCGACCGATTTACAAGCAGGAGTTCCGACCCATGGCCAGGACCTACAACGACGTTTCCGCCGACGCCCAGACGCAAATCACGCAACTCCGCAAGCAAGTCGAGAGCCTGATGGGCGAGCGCGTGACGCCGGTCCTGGCCGACGCCGCTGGCCGGGCCGAAACCGCGGCGCGACAGGCGAGCGACTACACCAAGGACCGCGCCGACGACGTGGCGGAGCAAGTGCGCGACCGGCCGCTGATCGCGATCGCGCTGGCCGGTTTCGTCGGCTACGTGCTCGGCCGTTTCGTTCGCTGATCCGGTGCGAACCACAGATCTTGCCCGGGCTGCCGCAGCGGCGGAGGTGCTCCGCATCAAGCGCCTGGTGCGGCGCCAGGTGTTCCGGGCGGTCTTCGGCGTCGTTGCCGCCGTCTTCGCGCTTGGCGCCTTGATCCTTCTCCACGTCGTCGCCTACACGGCGCTGGTCCCGAGCCTGACGCCGCTCGAAGCCAGCCTGCTGCTGCTGGCGATCGACGTGGCGATCGCCGCCGTGCTCGGCATCCTGGCAGCCCGGGACACCCCCGACCCTGTCGAGCAGGAGGCCAAGCTGGTTCGCGACCAGGCTATTGCCGAGATGAAGGAGTCGATGGCGGTCACGGCGCTGGTCGGTCCCGTGGGCCGGCTGGCGGGGCGGACCCTGGGCAAGAAGCACATGTACGGGTTGACCTTGGCCGCCCTGACCGCGAGGTTTCTGACGGGACGCAAGTAGGATCGTGGCAATGGCCGATGCGCTGGAGCAGACTGTCGTGGCCACACGGCAGGGGCGCATCGGCCACTTGCTGCTGAACCGGCCCAAGGCGCTGAATGCCCTCGACATCGGCATGATCCGGGGGCTTGCGGACCCACTCAACGCATGGCGGGACGACCCCGCGATCCACGCCGTCGTCATCGAAGGCACCGGCGGGCGGGCATTTTGCGCCGGTGGCGACATCCGGGCGGCGCGGGCGGCGGCCGTGAGTGGCCGGCACGACGAGGTCGCGACCTTCTTCACCGAAGAATACGCCCTCAACCAGGCTATCGCCGACTATCCGAAGCCCTACGTCGCCCTGATCGACGGCATCTGCATGGGGGGTGGGATCGGCGTATCCGTGCATGGCAGCGCACGGGTGGTGACGGACACGGCGCTGTTTGCGATGCCGGAAACCGGGATTGCCCTGTTTCCCGACATCGGCGCGAGCTACATCCTGCCGCGGCTGCGCGGATCGATCGGCATGTATATGGCGCTGACCGGGGCGCGGTTGCACGGACCGGATGCGGTATTCGCGGGGCTGGCGACGCACTACGTCCCGCGCGAGGCGCTGGCCGGCCTTGCCAACGCGCTTGCGACCGACGGGCCGGCGGTGCTGGCCGGCTCCGCCGCCACGCCGCCACCGGCGCCGATCGCCGAGAACATGAAGGTGGTCAACCGCTGCTTCGACGCGCCCAGCGTCGCTGTCGTCATCGAGCGCCTCACAGCCGAGCCGTCGCAGTTCGCACGCGACGCGCTACAGGCGATCCGGGCCGCCTCCCCCAGCGCGGTGCTGTGGACGTTCGAACTCGTGCGGGCCGGGTTGGGCCGCACACTGCCGCAGTGCCTCGCCGCCGAGTTGGCACTGACCGCCTACGTCACCCGGCATCCCGATTTCGCCGAGGGCGTCCGCGCCATGGTGATCGACAAGGACCGCGCGCCGAAATGGTCGCCCGCAACGTTGGATGCCGTAGATCCGGCAAGCATCGCCGCGATGTTCTGCCAAAGGCAAGGTGAGAAAGCGGCAGGTTGAGGCGCTGCCTCAAACTCCGCCAAAGGCATGATGCCTTTGGGAACCCGATTGCTTGCAATTCAACGGGCAAACGAATGCGGGCCTGGGGCCTCAGGCCCCAGCGGGTCCAGGGCAGAGCCATGGCTTTCCTCTTGCCTTGGGCGGTCGTCACGTCAGAAAGCTGATATAAGTTCGGATACGGAGCGAACCCTGGTACAGGGGATGCGAATCTTACAAAAAGGAAATGTATGATGCGCACTATTGCTTTTGCGGCCGTGATCCTGGTTGGTCCCCTTGCGCTGCACGGCGGCGCGGCCCTGGCCCAGAACGCCACCGTCACACCCGTTGAGATGCTGAACGGACGTCCGGTCACGGACGCCCCGGTTTCGAGCATCGGACCCGAGACGATGTCGCGGTCGGAACGCCTCTCCGGGTCCGAATTGCGCTCGTCCGACGCCGGGCCAGTGGACGGGACGCCGTTCAGCGCAGCCCCCTCGGGCTCGCTGGGCGGCGAAGGCGGCGATGTCGGCGGCCGCTTGGGCAATTCCGACAGCCGCTACGGTGGCACCCCAAACCTGGGAAAATAGCTACCGTAGCGTGTTCACGAGGCGCAGGCCTGCCGCGACCAGGGCAAATCCGGCGTAGAGGCCAAGCGGCAGCGCCTCGTGGAGCAGCACGCCTCCAGCCACGATCCCGAACAGGGGCGTGACGACCGTGAAAGCCGAGAGCCGGCTGACTTGGTAGCGGGTCATAAGCCAGAACCACGTCAAGTAGCTGGCGAACGCGACTACGAACGTTTGGTAGGCCAGCGCACCCCAAGCGAGCCGGGTGGCGTCGGCCACGTTGACCCAGGCTTCGGTCGCGACAGACAGCAGCAGCAGTAGCACGGCAGACGGGCCGAGCTGGTACAGCAGCACCCGGGCGGGTGCTTGGCCGCGTAGGCCCGTGCTGCAGCGGATCAGGACGTTGACGACGCCCCACAGCAGCGCGCCGCCCATTACCATCGCATCCCCAGCCCAGTTGCCGCCTCCTGACCCGGCCGCGACCGCGACGCCTACGAAGGCGCATACCAAGCCGATCGCTTGGCGGCGGGACAGGGACTCACCGGGAATCCAGACATGGGCGCCAAGTGCGGTCCAGAACGGGGCGGTGTACAGCAGCAAGGTCGCGTGCGAGGCCGTGGTGCGGGTCACGCCTTCGAACAGCAGGATGAACTCGGCGGTGAACACCGCGCCGATCAGCAAGCCCGGGCCGAACGAGCGGTCCACCTGCAGCATCGCGCGGGCCGCAGTGCCGCCCGCAGTCAGCCAGACCCAGGACAGCACCAAGATCGACGCCCCGATCGAGCGCGCCGACGCCTGCACCAACGGCGGCAAGCCCTGCTGCGCCGCGACCTTGGTGCCGACCTGCTGGATGCCCCAGAGCAGGCATAGGAGCAGCATCAGCGCGACGGCCCAGCCGTCGAGGCGCGCCCGGCGTTCGAGGACGGGCGTCAACCCAGCAGGTGGAGCGTGGCGCCCGTCCGCGCTTGCAGGCCCGCGAAATCCAATCCGGGAACCATGTCGGCCACCACGAAGCCGCGCTCCGTCACGTCCAGCACGGCGAGGTTGGTGTACACGCGGCTGACCGCCCCCAACGCCGTCAGCGGATAGCTGCACCGCCGCACTAGCCGCGGCTCGCCCGACTTGGTGGTGTGCTCCATCACCGCCCACAGGCGCTTGGCGCCGGCCGCGAGGTCCATCGCCCCGCCGACCGCGGGGGCGAAGTCGTTGTCGCTGCGCGACCAGTTCGCGATGTCGCCGTTCTCCGCCACCTCGAACGCGCCCAGCACGCACAGGTCGAGATGCCCGCCGCGGATGATGGCGAAGCTGTCGGCCTGATGCACGATGGAGCCGCCGGGATGCAGGGTCACCATCTGCTTGCCGGCGTTGATCAGCCAGGGGTTCGCGTCCTCCATGGCGGGCGCCGGGCCCATGCCGAGCACGCCGTTCTCGGAGTGCAGGATCACCTCGCGCTCACGCGGAACGTGGTCGGCGACCAGGGTCGGGATGCCGATGCCGAGGTTCACGTACCAGCCGGCCGGGATGTCGGCCGCGACCCGGGCCGCCATTTCCACGCGTCCGCGGGGGATGATGTCCATCGGCTTACCCTTTCGGTCCGTCGTGCGGGACGTGCAGGACGCGGTCCACGTAGATGCCCGGCGTCACGACGCATTCGGGGTCGAGCTCGCCTAGTTCCGCCATGTGCTGGGCCTGCACGACCGTCAACTTCGCCGCAGTCGCCATGACGGGGTTGAAGTTCCGGCCGCTCAAATTATAGGTCAGGTTACCCCAACGGTCGGCGCGCCAGGCCTCCACCAACGCCACGTCGCCCGGCAGGGCAAGCTCCATCACGTAGGCGCGGCCGTCGATCTCGCGCACCGGCTTGCCCTCGGCGAGCTTGGTGCCGTACCCGGTCGGCGTGTAGAACGCGGGGATGCCGGCTCCGGCCGCGCGCAGGCGTTCGGCGAGCGTGCCCTGCGGCACCAGTTCCAGCTCGATCTTGCCGGCCCGGTACAATTCCTCGAACACCACCGACCCGGCGCTGCGCGGATAGCTGCACACGATGCGCCGCACCCGGCCCAGGCGCATCAGCTTGGCCAGCCCGAACTCGGCCACGCCGGAGTTGTTGGCGACGATCACCAAATCCCGCGCGCCCTGCTCGATCAACCCGTCGATCAGCTGGTTCGGCTGTCCGACCGCGCCGAACCCGCCCACGAGCACCGTGCAGCCGTCGGTGATGCCCGCCATCGCCTCGGTTAAGGTTTGGACCCGTTTATCGACCATGCGGCGGTTCCGACCATCCTCGTTCGCTGCCTCGCGGGATCGCTGGAAGCATGATCCCTGCCGCCGGGGACCGCAAGGCGGGTCAGGTCAGGCCGGGGTTCGGGTCAGGCCAGGGGTCAGGCCGGGGTTCGGGTCAGGATTGGGCGTCCGGCGAGACGACCATGCAGCTCGTGCGGCCCCGCGTCAGCCGCTGGCAAGCTTGGACGGCGGTGTCGCGCGACAACCCACCGAGGCGCGCGCGGAACAGCGTGCCGTGCGGCTCGCGCACGCTCGCGACGATCGGCCGGGCGCCGGACAGCATGTCGTGGGCCTGCTCACGCGCGGCGCCGACGGCGGAGTGCGCCAGCGTCTCGTTGCCGAACGCGCCGACCTGGATGGCCCACTGCCCGGACGCCGCCGGCACGTGGCGGAATGGGGCGGGCTCGGCCATGGCGGGCGCGATCAGGTGAAAACCCGAGTGCTGCAGGGTATGCGGCGGCGGATCGGCGTTCGCGACCTGAACCGGAGGCGCCGGGGCGGGTTGAGGCGGCTCGGGCAGCGCCGCAACCTGGATGGCGGGAGCAGTCGGCGCAGGGGGCGGCGTGGACTGCGGCATAAGCGGCGGCGGGACATAAACGCGCGCCTCCGCCCGGGGCAGCGGCGGTCGGTAGCCCGCCGGCGGATCGAACGCGGCATCGTCGCCGGTCGGCGGCGCGTAGGCGACTTCGGTCGGCGCTGCGGCGGGGGGCACGTACGCCGCGGTGTCGGCGTAGCGCGGCCCGGACGCGATGGTGGCCGGCAGCGAGTTCATCGCGTACTGCTCGGCGGTGGAGCGCCGGGCCGGGAAGCTGTCGGCGATGTAGGGTCCAATCTTGGCGACGTAGCGCCGGGTCTCGTCCGGCAGCGAGCGGTTGCGCGTCAGGTAGTCGTCGAGTCGCCCCGGCCCGCCATTGTAGGCGGCGAGGAAGCCGGGATTGCCATACAGGTCATACAGCTCGCGGATGTAGGCGGAGCCGGCCAGGATGCTGTTATGTGGGTCGTAGGGGTCGTCGCCCAGCTCGTAGCGTCCGCGCAGCTCGTCGTAGGTGGCGGGCATCACCTGCATCAAGCCCATCGCCCCTGCGCCCGAGGTGATCGGCTGCCCGTTCATCTCGGTCCGGCCGCCAGACTCGACGCGCATCACCTCGCGAATCCAGCGCTCGGGAATGTCGTATTTACGCGACGCCTCGCTGATGTACGGCCCCCAAGGATCGCTAGCCGAACCCGGCGCAGAGTAGGTGCGGCGCGCCCGGGCCTCGTACTGCTCGGCCTCCTGGCTTGCGCTGACATGCTGCCGCCCGGCGCACGCGGACAGCAGGGCCAGTCCGCCGAAGCAGGCCGCCATGCGTAGGAAAAGCTGGAATTGCGGCCTCGGCCGGCGCTTTCCCCCACGATGCTGAGCTGCACTGCGAGATGCCAACCGTCCAATCAAAAGCAGCCTCCGTCAATACGCGGCACAAACGATCCCGAGCAGAATGGCATCGCTGCCATGTTTCAGGTAAATCGTCAGGAACATCAGCTAAAGCCTTACTGGTGCGCCCGCGTCGCCGCAAGCACGATCGCAAATCTATTGAAATTTTTGTACTCTTTTCCGTGAACTGTGCCTTGGCGGAGACAGTGCGTCAATAAGCCGATAACCCGTCCGAGTTGCAGCTCGCTTCCGGATCGGCTATCGCGCCACTTCATGAACGTCCTCGTGCAGCCCCTCACCGAAAGCTCGATCGAGACGCTCGCCAATAACGGCGCCGCCCTCCGGCGCCGGCTCGCCTTCCGCGACATGGCGGACGGCGCCGCGATGTGGCGGCTGGCCCTCACCCTGGGCTGGCTCGACATCAAGCTGCGCTACCGCGGTTCGATCCTGGGGCCGTTCTGGCTGACGCTGTCGACCGCGGTCATGGTGGTCGCGATGGGCGTGCTCTACGCGACCCTGTTCAAGATGAACGTGCAAGCGTACCTGCCGTACCTCGCGCTCTCCTTGGTATTGTGGAACGCGATCGGCGGCATGGTCGGCGACGCCTGCCTCTGCTTCACCTCGGCCGAGGGCACCATCCGCTCCATGCGCATGCCGTTCGCGATGTATGGCGCCCGCACCGTCATCCGCAACGTGCTGGTGCTCGCCCACAACGTCATCGTCATCGTCGGGGTGTTCGCCTACTTCGGCACCTGGCCCGGCGCCGAAGGGCTGCTCGCCCTCCCCGCCCTGGCGCTGTGGGTCGTGGACGGGTTCGCCGCCGCCCTGCTGCTCGGCACGTTCTGCGCGCGGTTCCGCGACATCCCGCCGATCGTCGGCAGCCTGATGCAGATCGCGTTCTTCCTCACGCCGATCATCTGGCAGCCCAGCCTGATCGGCGCCGACGTGCCCTACCTGGTGCTGAACCCGTTCTATCCGCTGCTGGCCATGGTCCGCGACCCCCTGCTCGGCGTGGTGCCCGGCGGCTTGATCTACACCACCGCCGCCGTCTGGAGCGCGCTGCTGTGCGGCAGCGCCTGGCTGCTGTTCGCGCGGGTGCGCGGCCGGCTGGCGTTCTGGGTGTAGCGGCGGTGGGCTCCATCTCGGTCGAAGGCGCCAGCGTCGATTTCCCGATCTACCACGGCAACTCCCGCAGCCTGAAAAAGACCGTGCTCGCCGCCGCGTCCGGCCGCTTGGGCGAGGATCGGCAGCACCGGGTCGTGGTGCAGGCGCTGCGCGACGTGTCGTTCTCGCTGCGGCCCGGCGACCGGCTGGGCCTGGTCGGCGGCAACGGCGCCGGCAAGACCACCCTGCTGCGCACCCTCGCCGGCATCTACGAACCGGTCGCCGGGCGCGTGCACGTGCAGGGCACGGTCGGCGTGCTGCTGGACGCCAACTTGGGCATGAACACCGACCTGTCGGGCCGCGAGAACATCATGCTGCGGGGCCTGTACAACGGCATGTCGAAGGCCGCGGTCTCGGCGATGGAGGCCGACGTGCAGGACTTCGCCGACCTCGGCGAGTTCCTGGACCTGCCGGTGCGGTTCTACAGTTCCGGCATGGTGGTCCGGCTCGCCTTCGCGCTCGCCACCGCCATCCGGCCGCAAATCCTGCTGATGGACGAGTGGTTCCTGGCCGGCGACGCGAGCTTCATGGACAAGGCCCGCACCCGCATGGAGACGCTCGTGCGGGGCGCCGAAATCCTGGTGCTGTCCTCCCACATGGAGGGTGTCATGCTGGAATGGGCCACCCGGGTGATCTGGCTCGATCAGGGCCGGGTGCGCGAGGACGGCCCGGCGCGCGAGGTGCTGGAGCACTACCTGGGCCGCCCGGCGATCGAGCCGGTCCACGCGATGGCCTGATCAGCGCCCTGATTGGCGCCTTGGGCGCCGCGCCGAATACCATGGCAGTCGTTTCGAAGTCGGAGTAATCATTCCCGTAACGAAAAGGAGAGCGTCCGTCATGGCGAAAATCACCGGGCCACTCGCGGGCCACGCGACCTTGGCCGGCACCGCCGGCAACGACGACATCCTCGCGTCCGGCGCCGGCAACACGATCTACGGCGCGGGCGGCGACGACTTCATCGGCTCCGGCGCCGGCGGCGAGACCAAGGTGTTCGTGGGCGCCGTACTGGACGGGATGGGCGGGGCGCGGGACACGGTTCGGCTGGCCGGACCGAGGGACACCCTGATCGGCGGGGACGAGACGTTCCGGGTCATCAGCTCCGGCATTGCCCCCATCATCGCGCTCGGCAACGGCAACGATTACGTGGCGGCGTGGGGCGCCCGCAGCGACATCACGGTGGGGACCGGAACCAACACCGTCATGGCCGGGCCGAACTCGAGCGTCCTGGTGCGCAGCCCGGACCCCGGCGTGCTGGACGTCACCTACACCGACACCATCCGCTTTTCCGGCGTCGGGAATTCGCTGGTGGTCAGCGCGTACGGGCAGAAATACCCGCTCAACGGCAGGGTCCACGTGTACGGCGGCAGCGGTTCCGGCAACTTCGACGTCAATTGGTCGGATGGCACCCTGGCCACGAGCGGCCGCGGCAACGTCGTGTCCGCGGGCTTCGGCACGATGGACATCCGCCCGGGCGGCGGCGGCGACACCGTTCACCTCGACCCGATCTACAACACCGGCGGGCATTCCACGATCCACCTGGAGGGCGACCACAACCGGGTCGACGGCGTGGCGGGCGGCAGCACGATCACCGGCGGCACGGGCTTCACCAGCCTCGCACTCGACGGCGGGGACGCCGGTCCGCTGTCCACTGTCGCCATCGGCCTCGGCGGCCAAGGCAACAATGTCACGCTCACCGGCTTCAGCGGCCACGTCGACGCCGGGAGCGGGCACGACACTGTCCGGCTGTCCGCCTCGTTCGCAACGGCGGCATTCCACGGCACGGGCGACATGGCCTTCATCCAGGGCGGCGGCGCGACCATCGACGACGGGTCGTCCGGGCTGCGGATTCAACTCGCCGACGCGAGCGGCGCCACCACGATCGACCATTTCGGGGCGGCGCGCGGAGCGGTCGTCGATCTGCTGGGCTCATCCTTCGCGACCGCGGCCCAGGCGTTCGCGGCGGTCGCCACCGACGGCGCGGGCGGGTCGGTCCTGGGCTTTCCCACGTCCGGCGGCATCCACTTCGTCGGCGTCACCGACCTCACGGCGGCGAACTTCAAGATCGGCTGAAAACCCGGACAGCGGCAGACCCAAGCAATATCATTTGTTGCGTTTTGGTATTAATGTTATATCGTAACATATAACATTAAAGGCGGGGCTGCGATGCTGCACTCCGCCGACGCCTTCATCGCCCGCTGGGCCTGCGCCGAGCAAGCCGAGCGCACCAACGCCCAGCCGTTCCTCATCGACCTGTGCGACCTGCTGGGCGTCGGCCGGCCCGATCCGGCCCGCGGCGGCTTGGGCGCCTACCGGTTCGAGCGCGGCGTCACCCACCACGGCGGCGACGAGCGGGACACCAACCGCCGGATCGACCTGTACAAGCGGGACTGCTTCATCCTCGAAGCCAAGCAGGGCGCCAACCCCGCGCCGCCGGAGTTGTTCACCCTCCAGGCGGAGGCGTCGCGGCGGCACGCGGTCCGCAACACGCTTGGCTGGACCCAGCACATGCTCCGCGCCAAGGGCCAGGCCGAGCGCTACGTCCGCGACCTCCCGCCCGAGGAGGCCGCGCCGCCGTTCCTGATCGTCTGCGACATCGGCTTCTGCTTCGACATCTACGCGGACTTCTCCGGCACCGGGCGGCACTACGCGCAGTTCCCCAACTGCGAGAGCTTCCGCATCTACCTCGCCGACCTGCGCCGCCCCGAAATCCGCGCCACCCTCGCCGCCCTCTGGCAGGACCCCCGCTCGCTCGACCCGGCGCGCCTGCGCACCGAAGTGACGAGCGAGATCGCCGAGCTGCTCGCCCGCCTCGCCTGCGCCCTGGAGGCCCGCCACACGCCGAACGAGGTCGCGTTCTTTCTCATGCGCTGCCTGTTCTGCATGTTCGCGCAGTCGGTCAAGCTGCTGCCGAGCTCGCTGACGTTCACCGACATCCTGGAGGGCTGCCGGGACGCGCCGGAAAAATTCGGCGGCATGGTCGGCGAGCTGTGGCGGCAGATGAACACAGGCGGGTTCTCGGCCGCGGCGGGCGCCGTGGTGCACCGCTTCAACGGCGGGCTGTACGCGGCCGGGGGCGGCAGCGCGGCACCGTTGCCCGTCACCCCGGACGAGATCGGCCTGCTGGTCCTGGCTGCCCGGCGCGACTGGGCCAACGTCGACCGGGCGATCTTCGGCACCCTGCTGGAGAACGCCCTCACCGCCCGGCAGCGCGGCCAGCTCGGCGCGCACTTCACCCCGCGCGCCTTCGTCGAGCGCCTGGTGCTGCCGACGGTGATGGAGCCGCTGCGGGCGGAGTGGGACGGCGTCAAGGCGGCGTCCTCCGACCGGCTGAACCGCGGCGACCGCGCGGGTGCTGCGTCCGTGCTGCAGGACTTCCACGCCCGGCTGTGCGCCGTCCGTGTGCTCGACCCGGCGTGCGGCACCGGCAACTTCCTGGTGGTGACGATGGAGCTGATGAAGCGGCTGGAGGGCGAGGTGCTGGACATGCTCGTCAACCTGGTCCCCGGCGAGGGCGATCGCCTCGCCTTGGCCGGCGCGAGCGTCGACCCGCACCAGTTCCTCGGCCTGGACAAGAACCCGCGCGCGGTCCCGGTGGCCGAGCTGGTGCTGTGGATCGGGTATTTGCAGTGGCATTTCCGCACCCTAGGCGCCGCCCCGCCGGCGCCGCCGATCCTGCGCGACTTCGGCAACATCCGGCACGCCGACGCGCTGCTGGAGGGCGACGGCGAGGAACTGGCGCGCGACGCCGGCGGCGCGCCGCTGACGCGCTGGGACGGCCGCACGATGAAGCCGCACCCGATCACCGGCGAGGCCGTGCCGGACGAGACGGCGCGCATGGAGGTCACGCGGCTGGTACGGCCGCGAATGGCGGCGTGGCCGGAGGCGGACTTCATCGTCGGTAACCCGCCGTTCATCGCCGGCAAGGACCTGCGGGCCGAGCTGGGCGACGGCTACGCGACGGCACTGTGGGCGGCCTACCCGAAGGTGCCGAAATCCGCCGACCTGGCGCTGTTCTTCTGGTGGAAGGCGGCGCAGGCGCTGACGCCCGAAGGTGCTGCGCGGCGGTTCGGCTTCATCACCTCCAACAGCATCCGGCAGACCTTCTGCCGCCGGGTGGTCGCGGCGGCGCTGGCGGCCCGGCCGGCGGTGCGGCTGGCGTTCGCCATCCCGGACCACCCGTGGTCGGACGGCGCCGGGGCGGCGGCGGTGCGGATCGCGATGACGGTGGCGGAGCGTCCGACCGGGCGGATCGAGACGCCCGCCTCGCTGCGGCACGTGGTCGCGGAGCGTCCGACGGCGGGGGGCGTGCCGGAGGTCATGCTGTCCGCGACCGCGGGCCGGATCAACGCGGACTTGTCGGTCGGCGCGAACCCGGACGATGCGCTGCCGCTTTGCGCCAACGAGCGACTGAGCAGCCGCGGCATGAGCCTGCACGGCGCGGGTTTCATCGTCACCCCGGCGCAGGCGCCCGCGTTGGGGCTAGGCCGGGTGCCGGGGCTGGAGGGTCATATCCGGCCGTATCTCAATGGCCGCGACCTGACCCAGCGAAGCCGGGGCTTGATGGTAATCGATCTCGACGGGATGACGGAAGCTCAGGTCCGTTCCTCTTTTCCTGCTACATACGAGCATGTCTTACTTCGGGTAAAACCAGAACGAGACCAAAATAACGAACAGTATCGCCGGACCAATTGGTGGCTGTTTGGTCGTAATAACGCTCTGCTCCGCAACGCACTTTCTGGATTGCCCCGCTACATCGCAACCGTCGAAACCGCGAAGCATCGGCCGTTTTGCTTCCTGCCGGCGTCGGTCATTCCCGATAACAAGCTCATCTGCATCGCGACCGACGACGCGTTCCACCTCGGCGTGCTGTCGTCCCGCTGCCACGTCGCGTGGGCGCTCGCGGCGGGCGGCCGGCTCGGCGTCGGCAACGATCCAGTGTACGTTAAAACCCGCTGCTTCGACCCGTTCCCCTTCCCCGCCGCCTCGCCGCTTCAGCGCGCCGCCATCGCCGCCCTCGCCGAGGAACTCGACGCCCTGCGCCGCACCCGCCTCGACGCCCACCCGCACCTCACCATGACCGGCCTGTACAACGTGCTGGAGAAGCTGCGAGCCTCGGCCCCGCTCACCCCGGCCGAGCGGGACGTCCACGACGCCGGGCAAGTCTCCGTCCTGCGCCGCCTGCACGACGAACTCGACGCCGCGGTCGCCGCCGCTTACGGCTGGCCGCCCGACCTCGCCGCCGACGAGATCGTGGCCCGCGTGGTCGCGCTCAACCTGCTCCGGCAAGCCGAGGAGGCCGGCGGCATGACGCGGTGGCTGCGGCCCGCGTTCCAGGCGACGGCCGAGCAGCGCCGGGCCGCCCAGGGCGCGTTCCCGACCGATCAAGGCAAGGATGTCCGCCTGCCGCCCTGGCCCACGCGCGAGGCCGAGCGCTTCGTGGCGCTGCGCACCACCCTCGCGAGCGCGCCCGGCTCGCCCGCCGACCTGTCCCGCCGCTTCGACCGGGTAATAACGCCGGCCAAGGTCGGGAAAATGCTGGAAACGCTGGTCGCCCTCGGCCAGGCGGAGCTGCAGGGCGACGGGCGCTACGGCGGCTGACGCCCACTCAGCCCGGTAGGGTGTAGCGGCGTTCGATGGCGTCGCGGATGGCGGCGCGGGCGTCCTCCGGCGGGGCATCGCCGGCCTCGACGGCGACGACCTCGGCGGTCAGCTCGGCGTCCTTGATCGAGAGGTCGATCCAGCGCGAGTAGTCGCCGCGGGCGCGGTGCCAGCCCCAGGTCTCCTCGTCCACCCCGTCCGCCAGGTCAAGGAAGCCGACCAGGTTGCGCGCCCGCAGGTTCATGCGGTCGCCGGGTCCGCGGAAATAGAAGCTTTTGTCCTCGCCCAGCGCCCCCTCGGCGTATTTCCGCCGGTGCCGCCGCTTCGCCCCGGCGCTGGGGATCGCGCGCAGCCGCCGCACCTCCGGCGCGTCCCGGCCGACGGTCAGCACCTCGCCCACCTCCAGCGCCGCCTGCTCCGGCGGCGCCGGGAGCCCGGCCGCCGCGCAGAACCCGGCCAGCACGCCGTGCGGCTCGGCGCCCACGGCGAGCACGCGGTCGACGCAGGCGAGCGTGTGGGCCGCCAGCGCCTCGATCCGGGTGGTGATGAACATCAGGCCGCGGCTGTTGGACGGCACCAGGCCCGCCGCGTCGATCGCGGCGGGCAGCACGTGGTGCGCCTCGTCGACGATGATGAAGTGCGGCCGGCCGATCCGCGTCCGCAACTTCAGCAGCTCCGGCAGCAGGCCCGCGAAGAACGCCGGGCGGTCGGCGGGCTTGACGCCGAGCAGGTTCACCGTGGCGCTGGTCCCGGTCTTGCGCAGCAGCTCCGACACCTTCTCGGCGGTCGGGATGTCGTGCGCGCCGCCGATGCCGACGGCGCTGTCGATGCCCTCGTAGTCGCCCTCGGGGTCGATCACGCAGTACTGGAAGCCGCCCTCCGCCAGGCGCTCCATCAGGCCGAGCGTCAAGGTGGACTTGCCGCCGCCCGACACCCCGGCGAGCAGCACGCTCTCTCGCTGCGGGGCGAACAGCAGCGCCGGGTCGCCGTCCGCCAGGGTGATGAGCTGCCGCGGGTTGTGCCGGTCCACCTCGGCGAGGTCGGTCGCGACCAGGCGGGCGATCAGCTCGGCGACGCCGGCGCCGCGCTCGCCCTCGGTGACCAGCGCCGCCCGCTCCTTCAGCGACGGCAGCGCGTTCGCGACCGCCACCGGGCAGCCGCACACATCGAGGAAGGCGGCGTCGTTCTCGGCATCCCCGACCGCCACGCAGTCGAGCGGCGAGATCGCGAGGTCCTCCAGCGCCGCCCGCAGCCCGCTTTCCTTGTTCACCCCGGCCGGCAGCACCATCACGGCGCCCTTGTTGAAGATGATCTGCAGATCCAGCCCGAGCTCGCGGATGGCGTCCAGCACGCGGCCCTCGTTCGGCTCCCAGCTCGCCACGATGACGCGGCCGACCGAGAGCGGGTCGACCCCGAGTTCGCGCAGCCGTTCGGCGAAGCGCGGCGGCGGCGGCGGCGCGAGCGGGCGTTCCTCGCGCGTGTCGGGGCGGTAGAGCAGCGCGCCGTTCTCGGCCACCACGCGGTCGAACAGGTCGAGCTGCGGGAGGACGCGAATGAGGTCGTCGAGCTCGCGCCCGGTGACGAGGACGAGCTTGCGGCCGGACGCGCGGAGGCGGGCCAGGGCGTCCAGGGTGGGGGCGTCCACGACGCCGTCATGGGCGATGGTGCCGTCGTAGTCGGTGGCGAGGGCTGCGTAGGGCATGGAAGTGCATCGGCCGGGCGAGGCCGAGGTTTCCATGACCGTTTGGTGTCGTTGCCGGGCGAAGTGGAAGGCCATGGCTCTGCCCTGGACCCGCTGGGGCCTGAGGCCCCAGACCCGCCTTCATTAGGGTTTCCAAAGGCATCATGCCTTTGGCGGAGTTTGAGGCAGCGCCTCATCTTTCCCTCAGCTTGCGTCCCTAGCCGAACGGGTTGTCGACCGTCTTGGCGGCAGCTTCCGGCGGCACGGCATCCGGCAGGTTCTTATCGGCCTCGAGATGTTGCACGACCTGGTCGAGCACCGCCTTCAGCGAGCGCGCGTGCGCGAGCCCCTGCTTGTCGCGGGTGAGGTCGAGCGAGCCGTACAGCGCGATCCGGTCGGCGCCGTTCTCGATGGTGAGTTCGGCGATGGACACGGAGGCGGAGTCGTCGGCGAACGGCGTGAGCTTGGTCATGGCGGGCTCCTCAGCGGGTGGACCGGCGGCGAGTGATGGATTTGGGCACCGGCAGGGTCATCGCAGTCTGTTTGAGGGCGGCGGGCAAGCCGGGGAACGGGTCGATGCCGACGACGCTGACGAGGTTGGCGACCGAGACGGTGCTGCAGCTCGGCCGCTGGACGTTGCGGCAGACATAGACGGCGGCGCCGCGGACGCGCGGGTCGTACACCGCCTTCCAGGTCGCGGACGGCACCAGCACGCCGTTCGGCCCGATCGACTTGAGCTGCCGCCCTTGGAACGCCGGGCCGGTGACGAGGTACAGCTCGCCCTCCTGGGTGGCGAGGGTACGCATCATGCTCTCGATGCCGGCCCACAGCCCCCGGTTCAGGACGGACGCTTGCGGGACCATGTTGGCGAGCGAGAAGCTCTGCTGCATCGACCCGGCGTCCGGCATGTCGCCGGAGGGCGCCATGTGGCCGCGGTCGAAGCCGGAGCGGTGGTAGTCGTCGAGCTGCGCCTGGTCCGCTGGCGGCAGCCGGTCGTCGGGATGGAAGTCGCCCTCCCGCGGCGTCTCCCTCGCGGCTTCGACGCCGGATGCGGTGAGGTGCTCGGCGGACCACAGCGCCCCGTGCGTGACGCCGGACGCGAGCACGGCGTAGGCGTCGTTGCATAGAAGGGTGGTGCGCTGGGCGAGCCTGGCGTTGGTCAAGGCGGGGGACCGACCGGCGGGGAAGAACTGCGGACAGGCAGGTTGGGCGAAGGCGGGGGAGGCGAGCAGCGCCAGGGCGAGCGGGAGCAGGCGGGCGATCATCATGGCGGGCAGCTTAGGCCGCTGCACAGGGCAGAAGCCAGGGTACGCGTCAGTACGTCTCCACGTGAAACCGCCCCTCCTCGCGCAAGCGCTCCCGCAGCGACGCCCACTCGACCCCGTGCGCCTCCCCCACCGCCGTCAGCGCCGCCTCCACCCCCGCCTCTAGCCCGCGCAGGCCGCAGACGTAGATGTGCAGGCGGTCCGACCGCAGCAGCGCCGCCAGCGCGTCGGCGCAGGCGGCCATGCGGTGCTGCACGTATTCGCGGGCAGCGCCGGGCATGCGGGAGTACACCAGGTCCTGCGCGAGCAGCGACGCCGGCAGCCGCTGCAGCGGCCCGAAATACGGCAGTTCCCCCGGCGTGCGCGCGCCGAAGAACAGGTGCATCCGCCCTCGCCCGCCACCCCCCGTCCGCCGCCGGCGCTCGGTGAAGCCGCGGAACGGGGCCGATCCGGTACCGGTGCAGACCATCAGCAGGTCCGCGTCCGGGTCGTCCGGCATCAGGAACGTCGCCCCGAACGGCCCGACCACGTCCAGCGCCGCGCCCTTCGGCAGGTCGCATAGCCAGCGCGACGCCACCCCGCCCGCGACGCGCTTCACCGTGAGCGCGAGGTTGTTGGTGTTCGGCCGCTCGCCGTCCCGCGCGCTCGCGATCGAGTACAGCCGCATCGCGTGCGGCCGCCCCGCCGCGTCCACGCCCGGCGGCACCACCCCGATGCTCTGCCCCTCCAGCACGGGGAACGCCACCGCGCCGAAGTCCAGGATGACGTGGCGCACGTCGCTCTCGGCCCCGGCGCCGGTGATCCGGTAGTTGCCGGTGACGGTCGCCCGCGCCGGGTTCGCGCGGTTGAACAGGTTGATCCGCGGCTTGGACGCCGAGGCGGGCGCGCGGGTGCGTCCGCCGGCACCCTGGTGCGCGCTGTCCAGCAGCGCCATGGCCTCGTCGTCCAGCGCGTCCGCCGTGGCCGGCGCCTCGGGCGGCTTCGGCGGCAGTTCCAGCCACGCCAACTGCTCGTCCAGGCTGAACGGCGCCCGCACCTGGAACCAGTTGTCGATCGATCCGGTTGGGCACGGCGACACGCAATCCATGCAGAAATTGCAGATCGCGGGATCAACGACGTAGTTGTTGTCGTCGTGCGTGATCGCCCCAATTGGGCAGGTCGCCTCGCACGTGTTGCAGCGGATGCAAACCTCGGGGTCGATGAGGTGCTGCTTCACCGACCCTTCCCCGACTTCGCCCATCACCCTTCGCTCATTATTCGTGGATCTGCACGTACTCGAACTCGCCGGGCTTGTTGTCGATGCCCACGCGAGGCGGCGCGATCCAGCCGGCAAAGTGGCCAGGGCGGCTTTCCGCCACCATCAGGCTGGTGATGAACTCCGCGTCCGCATCGTCCGGCAGGTGGCCGCCCTTCGCCGCCGCCCACTCCGCGTCGCCCAGGATGCGCCCGTCGACCCCGGCGTGCACCGCCTTGAACTCACCGATGCCGCGGTTGAAGGCTATGTGCGGCAGCGCCAGCCGGAAGCCGAAGCCGGCCTTCTCGATCACCCGGTTCCAGCGCGTGACGCCGCTCGCGCAGTCGCCCACGTAGTCGTCCCGCAGCCGCATGTTCAGCGCCGACAGCGCCGGCACGTCCTCGGCCACAACAGTCCCGTCACGCAGGCGCTGCACCGGGTAGGTCGCGTCCACCAGCGCGTGGTCGTCGTCGAGCTTCTCCTCGCGGTAGCGGCCCTTGATGCCGGAGGTGAACGCGTTGGCGGCGTTGGTGCTGACCTCGTTGCCGAACAGGTCCAGGGTCAGCGAGAAGTGCAGGTTCATCTTCTTCTGGATGGTCGGCAGGTCGATCACCCCCAGCGCGCGCACCGCGGCGATGTCGGCCGGGTCCGTGATTCCCGCATCCTTCATCGCCTGGCAGGTCCGCTCCACCACGCGCGAGACGCCGCTGTCGCCCACGAACATGTGGTGCGCCTCCTCCGTCAGCATGAAGCGGCAGGTGCGGCTGAGCGGGTCGAACCCGGACTGCGCCAGCGCCTCCAGCTGCATCTTGCCGTCGCGGTCGGTGAAGTAGGTGAACATGAAGAAGCTGAGCCAGTCCGGCGTCGCCTCGTTGAACGCGCCCAGCATGCGCGGGCTGTCCTCGTTGCCGGAGCGGCGGCGCAACAGGTCATCGGCCTCCTCGCGCCCTTCCTTGCCGAAGTATTTCTGCAGCAGGTACACCATCGCCCACAGGTGCCGCCCCTCCTCGACGTTCACCTGGAACAGGTTGCGCATGTCGTACAATGACGGCGCGGTCTTGCCGAGATGGCGCTGCTGCTCGACCGACGCGGGCTCGGTGTCGCCCTGGATGGTGATGAGGCGGCGCAACATGGCGCGGTATTCACCGGGGATTTCCTGCCACACCGGCTCGCCCCTGTGCTTGCCGAACGGGATGGTGCGGCCCTCGACGGCGGGGGCCAGCAGCACGCCCCACTTGTACTCGGGCATACGCACATAGTCGAACTTGGCCCAGCCCTTCGGGTCCACGCCGATCGCGGTGCGGAGGTACACCAGCGACTCCTGGAAGCCCTCCGGCCCCATGTCGCGCCACCAGTCGATGTAGCCGGGATGCCAGGTCTCAAGCGCCTTGCGCACGCGCATGTCGGCGTTAAGGTTGACGTTGTTGGGGATCAGGCCGTCGTAGTCGACGTTCAGGGCGGTGGTTCCGTCGGGCATGGGGGCTCCTGTCAAACTCGGTTGCGGTCGAAGGTGGGCTGCAATCCGCTGCCGTAGCGTTGCAGCGCGCCGTGCTCGCCGACCGCGTTGGGGCGCTGAAAGATCCAGTTCTGCCACGCCGTCAGCCGGCCGAAGATGCGCGTCTCCATCGTTTCCGGCCCAGGGAAGCGGAGGTTCGCCTCCAGGCCGGTCAGGCTGTCCGGAGAGAAGCTGGCGCGCTCCTCCAGCATGATCCGGACCTCGTCGTCCCAGTCGAACTGGTCGTAGGCGAACGTCACCAGCCCGAGCGCCTCGGCGTCCTCGCTCGCCAGCGCCTCGCCGAGCTGGGTGTGGACGGCGGCGAGCGTCTGCGGCTCGCCGAGGAAGCGGGTTCGCAGCCGGGTCAGGCCGTTGCCCATGGGATAGGCGCCGAAATTGGCCGCGCTGAAGTGCAGGGACGCCGCCGGGCGGTTGTCGCCCTCGCGCTGCCCGGTCAGGATGACGGAGCGGTCGGCGGCGAACGCCAGCTCGGCCAAGGTGCCGGCGAAGCAGCTGCCGGGCTCGATCAGCGCGATCAGGCTGCGCGAGGTGACGTCCAGCCGCTTCAGCGTGCGCTTGAGGTAGTGCCGGACCTCCCGCATCAGCCAGTGCCCGGCGTGGCTGTCGAGGAACGCGTCGTGGGCCAGCACGGACGCCGGGTCGCCTTCGGTGCGGAACACCCACAGGCCCAGAGCCGGCTCGTTCGTGCGCAGGTGCAGGATCGCGTCGTCGAGCGCGCGCGCGACGGCGAGCGGCCAGAATGCCGCGCCCAACGCCTGCGCCGCCTCGGCCGTTTCCGGCGGCGGTGCGTCCGGGCCGTGCACGACCAGGGTCACGCGCCCGGCCCCGCGGTCGAGTTCGACGCGCAGATGCGGGTACGTGACGGTGGTCGCGTCGACCGCGCGCTCCAGCCGGGTCAGCGCCACCCCGGCCGCATCCGCCGGGCGGTCGGTGCGGGCGGCGAACGCCTCGGCCCGGGCGCGAACGGCGGCGGCCCAGCCGGAGGGCGGCACCACCTCGTCCACCAGCCGCCACTCGACGGCCCGCTTGCCGCGCAACCCTTCCTCGGTGGAGCAGAACACGTCCGCGAGGTCGCGCCGCACCCTCCGCTTGTCGGTGATGCGCGTCAGGCCGCCCGTGCCCGGCAGCACCGCCAGCAGCGGCATCTCCGGCAGCGACACCGACGCCTTGCGGTCGTCGACCAGCATAATGTGGTCCGCCGACACCGCCAGCTCGTAGCCGCCGCCCGCCGCCGTGCCGTTAACCGCGGCGAGGTAGAACTGGCCGGAGTACTGCGTCGCGTCCTCGATCGAGAGCCGGGTCTCGTTGGTGAACTTGCAGAAGTTGACCTTATGGCCGTGGCTGGCGCTGCCGAGCATGCGGATGTTGGCGCCGGCGCAGAACACGTTGTCCTTGCCGGAGCGGATGACGACGGCGCCGATTTCGGGGTGCTCGAAGCGCAGGCGCTGGACGGCGTCGTACAGCTCGATGTCGACGCCGAGGTCGTAGGAGTTCAGCTTCAACTCGTAGCCGCCGAGCAGGCCGCCCGCCGGGTCGACGTCCATGATGAGGGAGGCGACACGCCCCTCGGTCTCGATGCGCCAGTGCCGGTAGCGGCTCGGCTCGGTCCGGAAGTCGATCGGGTCCACGCATCCCTCCCAAGCGGCTTCATCCGCCGCAGTTGACGCAGCATGGTGCAAGATGCCGGAGATTGAAAGCGATTTATGCATTATGTTGCATGTCTACTCGCTCCACGAAAGACCGGATCGCCGCCACGACGCGCTCGCCCGCGTCCAAATGCGGGGAATGCCGCGCGCCTTCGATCACCAGCGTCTCGACCGGGCAGTATGCCTCGTTCCGCATCAGGTCGAGCTGGGCGAGCGTGCCGTACTCGTCGTCGGCGCCCTGCACCAGCAGGACGGGGACGCGGATGAACGGGATCGCCTCGTCGATGCGCCACGAGCGGAACGCCGGGTCGAGCCAGGCATCGTTCCAGCCGCGGAAGGCGTTGTCGGGATCGGCGTGGTAGCGGCCGAGCCGGGCGCGGAGGTCGGTGCTGCCGTAGGCGACCCGGGCGGCCTCGATGCTGGCAATCGAGAGGTCCTCGACAAAGAAGTGCGGCGCGATCAGCACCAGCCCAGCGATCCGGAAATCCTGGCGCGACCCGGCGTACAAGGCCGCGATCGACGCGCCGTCGGAGTGCCCCACCAGCACGGCGCGCCTGATTCCGGCGGCGTCGAGAACGCGGGGCAGCACGTGCTCCGCCTCCTCGTGCATGTAGGTGAGCGGGCGCGGCAGCGGGACGGACGCCGACTGCCCGTAGCCGAAGCGGGAGTAGGCGAACACGCCGCAACCGGTCGCCACCGCCAGCCGTTCGGGAAAGCCGCGCCACAAGGCAACGCAGCCCAGGCCTTCGTGCAGCAGCACCAGCGTCGGCGCCTGGTCCGGCGGCTTCCCCCACCAGGCAGTCTCGATCGTCCGCCCGTCCAGGTCGAGCGTCACGGCGCACCCTCCCGCAGCTTGAACCGCTGGACCTTGCCGGTGGCGGTTTTCGGCAAGTCGTCCACGAACTCGATCCAGCGCGGGTATTTCCAAACCCCGGCGACCGCCTTGACGTGGTGCTTCAGCGCCTCCGCCAGCGCGTCCGACGGGTCCCGGCCCGCTTTCAGGACGACGAAGGCGCGCGGCTTCACCATGCCCTCGGCGTCGGGGTGGCCGACCACCGCCGCCTCCAGCACGTCGGCGTGGGACACCAGGGCGGTTTCGACCTCGAACGGGCTGACCCAAATGCCGCTGACCTTGAACATGTCGTCGGTGCGGCCGCAGTAGCGGAAATATCCGTCCGGCTGGCGGATGTACTTGTCGCCGGTGTAGGTCCACTCGCCGGCGAAGGTGCGGCGGGTCTTGGCGCGCTGGTTCCAGTAGCCGCTGGCCGCGCTGTCGCCGCGCACGATCAGCTCGCCGGGTTCGTCGTCCGGCGCGTCGGCCCCGGCGGCGTCCACCACGCGCAGATCGTAGCCCGGCACCGCACGGCCCGAGGTGCCGTACTGCAGCGCGCCGGGCTGGTTGGACAGGAAGATGTGCAGCATCTCGGTCGAGCCGATGCCGTCCAGGATATCGACCCCCACCACCCGGCGCCACGCCTCGCCGATCGCCGCCGGCAGCGCCTCCCCCGCCGAGGTGCACACCCGCAGCCGACCGGCGCCGAGGCGGGCGGCGTCCGGGTGCGCCAGCATCCCGGCGAAGAAGGTCGGCACGCCGCACAGGACCGTGGGGTCGTGCCGGCGGCACAGCTCCAGCACCGCGTCCGGCGTCGGCCGGTGCGGGAGCAGCACCGCCTGCGCGCCCACCGAGAACGGGAACGTCAAGGCGTTGCCGAGGCCGTAGGCGAAGAACAGTTTGGCGACGGAGAACACCACGTCGCCCGGGCCGATGCCGAGCACCTGCCGCGCGAACGTGTCGGCTGTGGCGCGCAGGCTGGAATGGACGTGCAGCACCCCCTTTGGCGCGCTGGTGGACCCGGAGGAGTACAGCCAGAACGCGGTCGCATCCGGACTGGCGTCCACGGGCGCGAAGGTGCCATCCCCGGCCAGGAACGCGGAGTAAGCCGTCGTGCCCGGCGGCGTGCCACCGCCCTCGTGCGCGGCGGCGACGATCCCGGGCGCGTTCGGCAACGCCCCGAGCACGGGGGCCAACCCGGGCAGCAGCCGGTCGGAGACGACGGCCAGGCTGGCGCGGCTGTCGGCGAGGATGTAGGCGGCCTGCTCCGGCGGCAGCAGCGTGTTGACGGGCACAGGCACGACGCCGGCGCGGATGGCGCCCCAGAACGCGACCGCGAACTCGATGCTGTCGAGCAGCAGGATCGCGACCCGCTCCTCCGGCCGTACCCCGGCCGCCACCAGCCCGGCGGCGAAACGCGCTGTTTCGGCCTGCAGTTGGGCGTAGGTGACGGCGCGCCACGCGTCGGTCAGCGCGACCTGCTCGCCGCGTCCCTCGCGGAGATGGCGGTCGATGAAGAAATCGGCCGCGTTGCCGGAGGGCGGACGGCTCGTCTCGAACGGCATTACCTGGCTTCCCCCAACGCTCCGCCGTCGTTGCGGCGCGGGAGCGTAGGCGGAGGTGAACCATCGTGCAAACTGTTGCGAGGTTCGGTGGTGGGTGAGTTTGAATGTAAGTAATTGGTGGAAGGTTGACTGTCCGCTTTGGGACCGGCAAAAGCCGAAGCGGACGTTCGCGTTATGGCGAGAGCTGGCCGGAATCGGTCGTTCCCCTTTCAAACGAGCAATGTCGAGAGCGGACCTTCAGGCTAAGCGTGACGATGAGGTTTGACTGCGAGGCCGGGTTTCTCCAGCCGCCAGCATCAAGGCTCATTGCCGAACGTGCCCTCCGGATAAAGCCTTCCTTTAAACCGTCAGCGTGCCTTGCGCAGCTTTTCGATAGTCGCCAAGATTCGATCAACAGCTTCGCGTGCCTTATCGGCCGTATCACACTCGGATGCCTCGATCCGTTCAAGGCGCACGCCTTCGTCGATCATGAACTTTAGCCTGCCGTGTGCCGCGACCGGCGTTTCTCCGTGGTATAGGTCACCGTCAATCTCGACGATCATCACCTCGCCTTCCCGATAAATCACGAAGTCAGGCTCCACCCGCCGGTAAGTCAAACCGCCATGTAGGACAACCGATAGAGGAGCAAACGGCACACCGGACC
>JAABUJ010002345.1_pt1 | contig 23871 bp, 27 predicted proteins | sample 5559131 | NCBI WGS metagenome assembly JAABUJ01 (sample SAMN10711875, study PRJNA513366) | rock metagenome | isolation source: Antarctica rocks | place: Antarctica: Victoria Land, Mt New Zealand nord | collected 2016-01-07
ATTTATAGAAATAAGTGTTTAGTTGTGATTTTAACATCAAAATGCTGTTGTTTGAGCTTGATTTTGAAGAAGTTTCAAAAAAAAAGTTGCGTGAGTGCTGAAGCCAACTTTGTAGGATCCGCTGTAATCTACGAAAGCGGTAGAAAAGTGATCACGTTAGAGATCCCGATCCCACCGTGATGAGTACGATATTGTCTCCCATTGTCACACAGTTATTGTCACCGAGTCCCGGTGTGACGAGAATAGAGAGCCAACGGCGGTGCATTAAGACGCTTCCTTCGCAAGGAAGATTGCAAGTCTGTGCTCAACCCCCAAAATTGAGTGAGGTAGCTTCATGTCTATTGAGCTTGCTTCTAGTCATCATGTGGTAATCTTCGCAGTCTAACGACGTGGTAACATCTCCAAATCGTAATACCTGCGAAGCCTTGGGATCCTCGCAGATGCTGACCGAAGATCATTTTCATGACTCAGGTTCTGGCTGCAAGCTCGTGGTAACTCGTAGGCACAGTGTGGCCCTGCAGTACGTCTTCGAGGACACCACGTCGGATCGCCCCCAGGTCTTCCCCCTAGAAGCGGGAAATAGAAGTCAACAGGCTGAGATGCATATCGATCTAACCTTGGCAGAGCCTGCATACTAAACCAATGCTTGTACAAATGCCGTGAACAAGTCTTGAGGAACGAGTCAACTCACCATATTCTTCAAAAGCTCACTGACCAGGATCAATGCATTTTCCCTGTCCCTTGTCCTCATCTGCTTCTCCTGATTAGTCTCCTCTCCACTGGCTGCTGGTCCGTCGTCTCCACTCACAGCCCCTACATCTACTGTGTTGCCCTTCACAGTACCTTCGCTGCGCCCTTCAGCAAAAGCCTTCCCTGTGATTGTCTCCACCAAAGGCTGATAAACATCAACCGCATACACCACATCACTCACTGCAACGCTTCCTTCCCGGCTCCGCGCCATGAGTGCGAAAGCAAACCAGCCTTCGCTACGCACCACCGGCCAGCGAGACTGTGATACCATTACCGCAAGAGGTCGAGCAAGGTCCGGGTGCAGGGCATAAAGACGGTGTGCTGTTTGTTTGATCTTTTCGCTCGATATACCCGGCTGTGTGGAGTTTAGTGTACGGCAAATCGCCGTAATGGTCCGAGCTATTTCAATCTTGGTGGAAATGTCATCGGACTTCTCACTCAGAGAGACAAGGAGTGAGAGATAGGTTCTCTCATGTGCAGGCGAGTCGGGGTCAGGGGAAAGGGAGGTTAGAAGGCGTTGGATATTAACGAAGGAGTTGCTCACAAGCTGGCGCGTTAGGCTGGCCCCAGCGTGTTGCAGATGCGGCGTGATTTTCATCGTCCACAGACGTAGTAAAGCATTCATCACACCTGTTTCACCAATCACTGCTTTGTTCTCTGATAGTAGAGCCAGGTTCTTGAGAAATCCAGCCGCCGAATGCAGGACTGGAGTATCATCACTCTCCTGAAGCAGTGCGACTAGCGTCTCGTGGATGCGGAACTGATGAACCATGGTCTTGCAAGCTTCATCTGAACGGGAAAGATTCCCGAGCATAATGCATGCACACACTTGAAGCTGCGTATGAGTGGTGGAGAGCCATGATCTCAAAAAACTGATCAAGGGACTTTCAAGTGGGTAGTTCGCCGCGAAATCCGGTAAGGCTGAAAGATCCGAAAGAGTGTGTACGAGTTGGCTGCGGATAGCTGAGACCAGCTCCTCTTCATCGGCTGTGTAAATTGGGTGCGTAGGGTTAGACGGAGCGACTGGATTTCCAATCGGGGAGTCCGACGAGTGTGACCGAGAAAGTATGGTCACGGGGAGTTCGAGAGCTTGACTCCGGAGAAATGACTTCTGGAAGCGCTCTTCTCGAAGGTGGGACACAGCAAGATCAACAAGCGAGGAGCAATCGTCGAGATCAGTTAGAGGTCCGGATGCCGTGTCAAGGAGAACCTCTGCCGCATTCTCAGGTGAGGACTTCAATCCCGGAGCTGCCCTCCAGATTAGTGAACCTGTCGATCAGAAGATGTCTCAAGTTGTGCTTACACAGTGCTACCACAGAGTCAAGAAGTCGGCAAGTATAGCTCAGGAGGGCGCTGCTCCTATACAGGCCTTTTTGCAGGACTTCTATCAGGGCCGCAAGGCATCCAGCCTCCGCTGCTTGCTCCTCCGCGGGTTCTCTTACACCATCAGCTGACTGTAAATATCGGAAGGATGAGGGCTAACCGTAATCCACGCAAATGTTGTAAAGCACCGAGAGCCAGATGCTCACAAGCAAGTGGTTCTCATATATTAGATTTATAATAGGTCGAAGACTCTTTTGCTCAACGACTCGTTGTCTATTCCTATCTATACCATTCAGATCAGTAGTGTACAGGACAGTTGGAAGCTTGAAGTCGGATTACCCGTATCTGCGCAAGAATTGCCGATCAGTCGTAAAGCCTGCTCTAGTAGTGTACCCCATTCTCGCTCAACACCAATTACCTCAAGGAAGAAATCCAAAATCCCCGCTTCACCGAGCGGTATACGCCAAGCAGCTACGCACTTGAATCAGCCGCACTCTTACTCCGGTAGTTCACAATGGCTGTTGTAGCGTACGGTCTCGACTTGCGTCTGCCAGCACCTTCGCAGCTTCCGTCAAGTGCTTCGAGCGACTCTCCCACATCTGATCCAGTGCGCCTTTGGCAAGCCTCAAAGCTTCCACGTCTCTGTTACCTACTCTGATATTATCCTGTGGTTCTTCGAAGATAATTCGAAGCTCGTCCACAAGAACAACATCTCCCTCTTTCTCGGCCTGGCGAAAGATCGCCCCCAGGCATGGGAACATCTGTTTAGGTTCTTTCTCAGACAAGTTGAGGACCTTGAGTGATTCCGCTATGGCTGAGCTCTCAGGGCCTGGCAAAATTGGTAATCCTGGACCTGAAGAGTTCCGTCTCGATGACTGTTGGCTGGGTGCGGTAGAGGAAGGAGCGCTAGACGACGATGACCGACTGTCAAGCATATCCCGGGCGGGCGACAGAGGCGATGATATAGGGAGTTTGGCCTCCATTTTGGCTCTTCAGCCTAGGCGGCTGCCTGTTGCTCTTGCGCAAAAATAGATGACAGAGAGCCGCCTGTTTGGAGACGCTAGATCCAGGCAGTCGGACCAGGCAAATATCAATACAATCCTTGTTGCAGCCTGCAAAATCGAGCTAGGAATATGAATTGCGGGAAAAGCAAAACTGTGCCGTGGCTTCTGACGGTATCATGTGATAAGCAACCGGGTCTCGAATTTAGGCAGAGCCCATCTAGAGAGTAGCCGCCACAGCTACAGCTTGATAGCGAGAGGTAGTTGTATAGGGAGGGCTGTCTGAAAGAGGACGATCAAAAGTCGAGTGAGAGCATAGCGATTGTAGTTAGACTCAAGAGATCTTTCTATTCTGCTCCAAATGCAAATCTTGGAAGATGAATGAAATCGTTCAACTTTTCGATACAGACACTGCTTCAGACTACAGTGCATCAGAACGATTCCATCGCCTGTTTTTATGCGGTAATAGCCCAACCTTTGATAGGAGTAACCATACCAAACATGCCTCGACCACTACCATCTCTCTCAAGTCGTATGAGGCTTAACACGTTGCCAGCGTCCAAGTCCCCAGTATAGACCTTGTCGAACTCCTGTGTAAATCTGAGTCACATACCTGGTTATCAGAGGCAACAGTCGGGTAATGGCTGGAAAGTTATCAGGCGGCTAGAACACGTGCCGATAGGAGCTAATTTAGCGCTTAAGCGCTTCAACATTACCGGTGTATCAGTATCTTCAATCTAGAACACTAGACACGACATCTAGCCTTCTACGATCATTGTCCCGACGCTCCTTGACTCAATTACATTCTCTACTGCCATCTTTAGCGCTTGATCCTACGCCAAGATTTAGCAATCATCGTTGTGAGCGTGTGGTACTATTATCTGTCCACAATGACTCGAGCCCAACAGACAATCTCAATCGGTTCCTTGATCTCCTCTGTACGTCAATACTCTAAGAAGACCTTTGGATATTGTCAAAACTCAGGCATATTTGTACTAATGAGGAGCTACACAGCTCTATCTAGCTTGCTACCTACATCTGATCCCCTTTCCGGCGAAAATTCAGGAGGAAGTAATACCCGTTGTGAGTGTCCTACCCTTGTGCTACGTCTACCCGTGCGAGCTGGTATTCTAAGGTAGTACTGACCGACGGTGTTTCACAGCTACCTTTCTGGGCACTCGTCTCATTTGGCGCATACCTCCTTTTCAAGCTCGGCTGGGGAGTTTTCAGCTTCAACGATGTCCCTGAGGCGTATAGTGAGCTGATGAAAGAGATTCAAATCGCACGAGCAGACTTGAGATCAAAAGGAGTGGACGTCGATTGAATTGTTCATTTGGTACTGGCGTTCCGTGAAGACTTTGGTCTTACATACATCTCAATCTGAAGGCGGGAAAGGGCGGGACATCGAATATACTAGTCGTTATACCCACACAGATATACATCACCCACGAACCGTCCCTTCTTTCAGATGCCGCTGCTTCAAGCGTTTCTCGGTCCGCATGAATTCCCTTATACCAACTGGGATATCCCTGAACAGGTCCCCTCCACCCAATCCAGTCCCCCAAGTTGTCTCGCTTCCTCCGCCGTCATCGTCCATACTGACACCACTCTCCGCGCCCTGATGCTGCACGCTCGCCATCCGTGCCTCGCTGCTCTTCGCCGCCCATTCCTCGAGCTCGTCGCGGTATTGATCCCATACGCAATTAACACAGCCTGACATACAGCAGTTGTCCGGCTCCGCAGGGCGCGGTGGAACGAGTACGCCGGCAATCAAGGTAGATTTGCGGTCTAGTTCGGCACGACGCTCTCCGGGGCCTGCAAGCCGCGATCCGAAAATCACTCTGGCTTTCTGGAGTCGCTCTTCTCTGTCTGTTTTGGGTAATGATTCGGGTGACGGTGATGCGGGTAGAGTCGCCGTGGCCGGGGCTGTTTTGCTGTAGGGTTCGTTAAGAAGAACTAGACGCAGCTGTGAGCTTGGCGTCGATGGTAGGTACTAAGTGGGTACAAACGCTTGTAATAGCCGTCCAACGAGTTTCCTTGCTTTTCCTGGCGAGGTATTGAAGAACGATATCCCCTCTGTATTCTGTCGCTGCTTTGCAAGCCAATGCGCCGTGACGGAGTCACAGCTTGGGCCCTTTTCAGGCAGCGACGGAACATGGTACAGGCCGGACAGCGCATGACTTTGGGTGATAGCAAGATTGGGGCAAAGTCTCGAGCCCTATTGTCTACACGATTCTCAATCTGTATGAGTCTGATCTTGATGATATTACCGTCTCCCGGACCGGGAGTGCATTCAAAGTTGATGGAGTATCCCCGCCGACTCAACCACTTCAAAGATAGTGCACCTGTGGCAGGTTCAATGAAAGCAAACATGAACCTCATAAAACAAAAGAAAGGCCTTGATTGTCGCACCAGCCTGTCAACAACGGCCTCTTCGTTCGATCATCCGAGGACCCCTCCAGTACGGATTGATTATGTCAGCAAAGCACAGTCCTCGCCTGCCAAACTCGTTAGCGCCCGCCCAAGCGAATATCAATATCTATCGCCGTCGCGTGTCTCTCCTACCTCTGCGCACGATATGGTTTTTGAATACATGTAAATGGAGGATCACGGGATGATGCGCATTGTGCTCTTCTAATTGACACCAGGGCGTATGACACGAAGCTACAATGGATTCGTCGTCCAGTTCAAAGCGGCGCAAAACATCACCTACATCTGCTGTGGGCATCGACGCGTTGAATACGCCAAGCTTGGTTCCTGGCCACAACAGCGAATCTACAACTCCCAGTCGAGCTTCTTATCTTTCGCCAACTAAAGCAAGCTTGTCCCGCTTCAATCCGGGTTTACTGCCTCGATCACAAGCCGCTGCAAATGGAGGAACGAAAAGAACCCCGAGACCGAGCCGTAACCCCACCTTCGGACGCCCTCGAAGTAGTAAAGGGGAGGGTGATCGCATGAATGTAATTGGGAAATCACCGTGGCAAACTACACCAGGGCCACACCAGGACGACGTTTGGGACGCTGGGGGCAAGGCTGTAAGGAACGAGGCAGGGTCAGCTACGCCTAGGCGGACAACGCAAGCTTTCGGAGGTGGACTATCGGTCGCGCCGCGAAAGATATCACGAACACCTGGCCGAGGTGCTTCCGAGGCTCCAGTGTCAACGGCTGGGCCTGATGCAGTCATTGCGGCTTCTCCGCCGGAAACAGCAGAAGAGGCACCAGACGTGGCGCAGGAGGATATAGATGGGCAATTGGAGCAAGAGCTACAGGGTAGCGCCGGGAAATCTTCCACACGAAACCCACAAGCACGCGACCGAATTGAGGTTCCCGCAAGCGCAGATCAGGGTGAGCCCGAGCTACCGCCAACCCCGACGCAATTGGGCTTGGAAGCTCCGCCTGAACCGCCGAAAGGCTTGTTGTATAGTCCAAGCCGTAGGCCGCCGAGGGAAAAGGCAGTTGGCTTAAATTCTTCTCCATTGAAACCCAGAGACCCACCTGACGAGGAACCTCCCAGGACGCAAAGGCGGACTAGCGCTCGCATTCAAGAAATGATGAAGCACCTAGAACAGCAACCGGAGGCGAAGGTGGATGAGATAAGCGAAGAAATACTACACAAGCAGCGCCTACGGGACGAGTTGCGAGAACATCTCCAACGGCTGCAGGAAGATGTGGAAGTATGTGAGAAGGAGATCGAAAGGGTGCGCAAACCAGGCATCCCTTTGGCCCCTGATGAGGAGACCCTCAAGCGGCTCACGTGAGTCAGAATCTCAGAAGCCTTTCATGATATCGTGTACTTATAACCTTTGACAGCTCCATCCTTGCAAACGAAGGCGCGGATCCCCCGAAGCCTTCAATACCACAGCCACCTCCGCTATCCAAAATCCTCTGCGGCTTCCTGCCATTCTCCGGACAAATCACCGTACATGTTTCTAAACCCACCCCATTTATACTACCAGACGCTCCTCTTCCATCCCACCTACCAATTGACCTCGAAGACCCACTACCATACCTCCAACTCTTCACGCCGCTAGACTTCACCTCCACCAGCACCATACTCTCAGCATCAGACGATTCGCACGATATACTTCAAAGACATGACATCTCCATCACCGCACCGCAGCGCCTCCTCGAACTGAAACTCAACTTAACAATAAACACCAGCATCCACACCGTCCGCGACCTGGCCATCCAGTCCCTCTCCCCGTGGGCAGAAGCCGAGCTCGGCAGCTGGATCCGCGAACGCGCGACAGGAGACGGGCCCGCGGGCAAAGACATATCAGGGATCTGCTGGGCGACGAGCCGGTACTGGGAGCTGAGCGTGAAGCGGGCACGATGCTGGGCGCGATGCTACGAGGATCACCCCGCCTTGCTCGGCGGAGTGGACGTTCCCTCCGCCGGAAGACCTGGTAGACGGGCCCAACACCACAGCCGCCGTCGTCTACGCGACCATACCTCGGACCCCTCAAACGACGAAGACGAAGACGAAGACGGTGACATCCTGGATCCCGCCCACTTCACACGCCACACCATAGCGCAACACCTCGGCCGGCAATCCCTCCTCTTCCAGCATCCCCGCTCCAAGGCGGTCTCCCTCCTGATCACCTGGCGCATCGCATTCGACTGGACCGGAGAAGCGGAGTCGCACCTCCAAGCCGTCAGCGCCGTGCCGGAGTCTTGGAGAGATGCCGATGAAAGGGGCAGTCTGGGGAAGGTGGGACAGGTCTTTGAAGACTTGGTGGAGAGATTGGGCGTGTTGGGGGCTGTGAGGGGCGTGGTGGGGTTGTTGTTCAAAGATGTTTAGATCGCTTGGGCATTTAGCACGGACGAGCGAGGGATGGATGGGTGGTGATTTTTGGATAAGGCGAAAGGGTTGGGTATATACCTAGGATGGCTGGTTTGTAGAGCAACCTGGTATGCTTATGGCGCGTGGATTGCGACGGCCTGTTGGGACCAGCGCTTCGGCTGCTTGGAGCTCTGTTGATGGAATAGCGAGGCGTGGTATTTAGTAGCAATCACTCCTATCTGTCTGGTATTGTGGTTCGGTCCGATGTAAGTTCCAGGCCCAATCGACCGTAGACGAGGGGGCCCGAAACTTGGCATCCAACCCACTACTTTCAAGAAGTCGAGTCTCTCGATGATGATCGTGATACCGACCATTCAGTCAAGGCACCCAACGCAGAACCTCTTGCCAGTTCGTCCTGACAAATGCTCATAAGCTGCCCTCGAAACAGACTAATCATCCGACCATATTCCACGGCTCAAATACCTGCTCGCCACACAAGGCTCCACCGGAAAATCTCATCAACTCACTCACCCGCTTAACTCACTGAACTTGATCCAACACTCCTCATACTGCATCTCCAGGAAATTATACCCCTTCAACGGCGCCGTCGCAGTAAGCTCCCACCTCCCCAGCAACCCCGCCACCGCCCTCGCAAGCACCAGCATCGCAATCTCCCGCCCAACACACCCCCGAGACCCCTTGCTAAACACCACAAACTTGTCGTCCAGCCGCCTTCCCTCGCCCTCCGCCCCCGTGTCCAACCAGCGCTCCGGCCGCCACTCCTCCGCGTCGGCGCCCCAGATCTCTTTCGAGCGGCTGAGGATATACGGATTCGCGAAGACAATGGTGCCGACGGGGAGCGGGGCGAGAAGGGTGGGGATGGCGGACTCCGCGCCGGGGCGAATTTCGCGCGGGAAGGCGGTGGGGAAGGGGGCGTGGAGGCGCATGGATTCCTTCAGGACGGCAACGAGGACGGGCGAAGATGTGGGTGAGGAGGCCGAGGCGGCGGTGGCGCGTAGATCGGCGCGGATGCGGGTCTGCCATCCGGGTCCGCGCGGGTTGCTGCCGAGGTCGTACAGGGTGGCGGTGAGGGCGGCGGCGGTGCTGCCGGGGCCGGCGAAGGCGAGGTTGAAGCATTCGCGCCAGATTTGGGAAGGGGACATGTGTTTGGGGTCGGTGGGGGGTACTTGGAGGAAGTTTTTCAGGATGCTGGGTTGGGTCGATTGCAGGACTTTTTCGGGGTGGGCGAAGGTGAGGTCGCGCGTGTTGGCTGCGAGGGCAGCGATGCTTCTCAGGTTGCCTTCGGGGTCGTAGGTGGGGCGGCGGGTGAGAGCGACCATGGGGCGGGTTGACATCAGCCAGCCGAACCATGGGAGGAGGGCGGCGGCCCAGGCGAGTTTGGAGAGGTCTCGGAAGCCTGTGAGGACGTTGCGGGCAGCTTTGGTGTCGGTGTAGGGTTGGGGGCAGATGAGCTCGCCGTAGACGATTTCGATTAGGGTGTCGAAGGTGTAGCGGTGGATGTATGGGGCGACGTTCACGGTCGATGCATCCTCGGACGAAGATCTGGCGTCGGTGAGACGGGAAAGCAGTATCGAGGTGTTTCTCGAAATGATGGGCTCATAGGATGCGACTTTGCTGGTCAGAAGGGCCGGGCCGACGACTTTCCGCCTGTGTTCCCGGTGGGTGGCGTCGGTTCGGGCACTAAAGATGCTTCCCTCCTGAGTGTGGGCATCGCGACCAAAGTCGTAGAAATTTCCCTTCTCGATAGCCCTGTTGAAGCCGTAGATGGCCTCGAAAGCTGACAGACTTGAAAAGGCCAAGTTATCAGGGCCGGTGCGGATGACATGGCCGTATGTGTCATGCAACTTTTGTTCAATTAAGTGATGGTCACCGCGAAGGAATGTGTAAAATTTCCTATAGGCTGAATTAGGACCAGGCTCACGGCGACGACATCGCTGCCGTTAGGGTACAGTATTTACCATAGATTGGTGAAGCTAGCAAGAAACGGGCCGGGATATCTCGAAAGAGGGTGGAAATAACGCCGGTAGATGCACCTTGCGAGCACAGCTAGAAACGCGCACTGAAGGGCAGTCAAGAAACTCAACATGGTAGCATAGAGAAAGCTGTAGCGTGTTCTACAAGCCAGATGGCTAGCATTGATAAACAGGCCAAGAAAATACAGGTACTAAGGTAGTAGCTGTAGTGTTGTACTTCGTAGATACAGTATCTGGTGGGCTTGTAGAGTACAGTAAGCCGTACCCAATAAGGGTAAGCTGCGCAGCACCAGTATTGATAATGAAAGCCAGCGCATTTGACTCTGACTGGGGAAGTTTTTGATGCGACAGACCCTACCCTACAGTACCTTATTGCTGGTGCACAAATAGAGGCAGATGCAAACGATAGTTACTTTATACTTCGGACTTCTTCAAAATAAGGTATCTTAGGTTACCCTGCTATGTACGAGTACAAATCTGTCAAAGAAGGGTATATCGAAACCGGGCTACCACGCGGACATGCACCCACACAAGTACAAGTTCGAGACTCCTTTTTGCAGTGATACAATGTGCTGGATCGGTCACAGCGCCAAATATCCTCAGAGAAAAGCAATACAATATTAAATAGGAAGTAATACAGGAAGATGATCGATCTCACCATATCACCTCCGCAATCCCGCACCTTCCCCATGGCCCACCTTTCTACCCAGGAACCAAGGACAGGATTCCGTCCCGCAGGGCTGGAGTCTGGGGCGCTGGAAGCTAGAGGGAGCAGACTGCAGAACAGTTTACTACTGTACTCCGTACGACGGTACGGCTCTCGGATAAGCGCAGATCCCTGTCAACCCTGCGACTCCAGATGCCTGAGCACACTGTACCAGACCAGTAGGAGTCCTGTACGCCCATACCGAGGTCAAGTAAGACGGGCTGCGGTACGCTAAGAGAGGGACGCTCACACAGAATAACAGGCGCTCAAATCACTACTGGAATCTCAGGAATACCACCATACTTTGACATCCTCCCGTCCCAAACTTGATCGAAGCTACTGATTTGGTCTGTGTTACGCACATTGAGTGAGAGCATGTTGAATGCCTGCGGAACTCGCGGCGGAGTTGAAAACGGCAGGAATGTTGAACCCCGTCTGCCTCATGCCCTACTACAGTCGGCTTTCGCCTTGCTATCAAACCTTGACTCTCTTAGCAACAGGAGGGTTGGCTCTTTTCTTAAGAAGCCGTCTGCCGGGACGTTGACAACCTCATCGTCCGTACGGGCCAGCAGTCAAGATGACGGTAGACATAGGCCAAAAGATTGATATCAAAGGTTTCGAGGTATGATTTCCTCGGCGAACCATCACGCGGACCCGAGCTAAGCACAGAGGATCAGATTGTGTGCAGCGTGTTGCTGGCCATCACCCTCATTTTCGCCATCGGGCGCATATACATCAAATTCAGCAACTTCCGTCGATTGTTCGTCGATGATTATTTCTTCATCGCTGCTAATGTTGTCCTGGTGGCGGGGACCGCTATGATCTTCACGTGCCTACCCTACAACCAGACGGAGGTCAATGTCGCGGCCGGGGTCGAAGCTCTGCCGCCAGATCTCACGCATCAACTCGACCTGGACGTCAAGTATCAGGATGCTGGCGTCTTTCTTCTCAATGCCGCCATCTACTTTGTCAAGTTCTCGTTCTTGTTTTTCTTCCGACTGATCTTGGGGAATTCCGGCAAGCTCAAGACCTGGTGGTGGTGCGTTTTTATCTTCACTATCCCTTGTGCGGTGGTCTGTATGTGTACAAACTTTATGGAATGTCCGGCGTTTGGTGAAGAGATTATGAGTAAGTCGAGCGACCTCACCAGTTTTCTTGATGACTCGTTCTGACCACCTACAATTGCCGACAGAGACCTGCGTCTCAGAGACCCAACTCAAGAAACAGATCGCAATCCTATACTTGGTGGTCATCCTAGACATCCTTACTGATGTTCTACGTAAGCCACCCCTATCAAAACAAAATTCGGCGCACATATCCTAAACACACCAGTAATCTCAATCCCCGTCCTCTTCCTCTGGAGCGTGCGGATCAACATCCGGCGCAAAGTCGCTCTGGGCTCGCTCCTCTGTCTCAGCATCCTCGCCATCATCACCAACATCATCCGCGCCAGCGGCCACAAGCTCAAGAACGGCCAAGACGACGTGGTGTGGATTCTCTTCTGGGAGCAAACCGAAGCCTGCGTTGCCGTCATGGCCAACTCCATGACCGCCTTCCGCTCCCTCTTCGCCACCAGCAACTCTCAGTCGGGGGGTTTGCCACCACAGCAAGGCCTCTCGTCCGAAGTCCGGTTCATGCAGCGGAAACGGGTTCCCCGTATCGACTTGCCGACTGTGCCGACCGCGACGATCTCGGGGTTGAGGTCTTTCATGAGCAAGGATCCCTTCGAGGACCGTGCCGCGGTGGCGAAGGATGGGTCGGGCATTCAGGTTACGAGGTCGTTCCAGACATCTTCGAGCCATGGTTCCCAGAATCCGCCTTCGGTGAGATGCCTTCCTTACGTGGCTCAAACTACGGGAATGTTGACGGTCGTACAGGATTGGCATGAGATGCACAGTAAGATATCGAAGGAAACCTTCGTATGATACACATGACCTCTCCTTGGATCAGGACGGAAAGACGTTTGGAGTAATGGACGGCTAATGACTATCTTGACTCTTCCGTCTGCCTTTTCTCTGCGACTCATTTAGCGCTACTATGAAGTTTATTTCCGGTCTCCGGCGAGCCACAACTCACACCGCATCAACATCAAGTCTTTGTCAAAACCAAACCCTCTACCGCGAACCCTACCTCAATCCAAACATCCGCAAACTCAATTCATGCCTTGCCACACAAAGTACAGTAGATGCCAGCCGCCCCTTCCTTCCTTCACCCCACCACCTCGAATTCCCCACCATTCCAGAAGTACACCCCTCGAGCCAATAAAGTACCTAGAGACGCCGCGCACAGCCCGACCAACCAGACCGCGACTCCACCGCGGTGTGCCGTCCGGTGTCGTCAGTCGGTCAAGATTGCCCACAGAATGAGTCCAATCACCCCATGTAGAAGGTTATGATGCATACACTTTACCTAGGTACTCAGCTTAAAAACACGTCTACTAACCTTAAGGTAAGGTACAAATACCCTAGGTAAGTCAATCGGGTCCTGAAACACCCCACCCGCCCACACACCGACCGCACCGACCGCACCGCTCTCCGCTCCGTTGGCCGTCATCCCAGCCCGCCCTACGATCCAAGCTACCATACCCTACCCTACCCTAGATACCCTACCCTAGCCCACCCCACCCTATACATAGGCAAGGTCCAGTACAGTCACACTCTATCTCCAAGAATATCACCAGGTCCCTCCCCGTAAGCCCCTTGCCGTCACGTACGCCACGTGTGGACGCGGAGCCGCGGGCTCGGGAGCCAGGGAGGCGTCCGGAGACGTCTAGATTTGGAGCGTGAGGTTTGTATGTCGGTGGGCGGAAGGGGTTCGTTTGGTTGGTGTAGGCGTGGATGCAGATAGGGAGGCGAGGCGGTTTCGGTTCGGCGGTCATCTCAGGCATAGAGCAGAGCGAAAGAGAGGAGGGGGGGAGGGCTACAGGAGGGGGACTTGGGATGTGATGGGGGCGGTTTGAAAGGTATGGCTTGCGGTTGGGGGGCGATCTGTTAGGGAAAAGGTCGGGACGACGTTTGGGGGTTGAGGGGAGAATGAGGAGGATGATGATGATGATGGTGATGGAAGGGAGGAATTGGGTTGTGGGAGGTGAGGAGGTTTGAGCAGTGTTGTAATCCTGTTTGATTGTGATGAAGGTGATGGGAGGACGTGGATGTGGCCTACGCTTGCGGCGATTCCGAGATGGGGTTCACAAAATCGGTAGAGACCTTTCCGAATGCTCAGTTCAATGGTATTTAACGAGAGTGGTAAAGCATCTGGAGATGCCTAGCACAAGTTCATGCTTTAGGGCTCTGGGCCTTGAATGTACCGCAGAGGCTTCCCAACGTCCGCTGGATACAACACAGCTAAAGACGTACGGTGCGCGTGGACCGGCAAATCATGCCTCGACCGTAGCCACGCTCTGCAGCCTCTGAAAGCCTCCATTGACCGTAACGTCTTTCTGCAGCTCGGCCATACGCTTCTGATCAGCCGTCGGATCCGTCGAGCTATGGTGAAGCGTCCAGCCCAAGAACTTGTTCGTATAATTCGGGACGAAGCTCGCGTCCAGAACCCCCAAACGCTTCCCATACTTCGTCACCTTCTCCCAGTCGCGCTGGACGTTCTGCAAGTCCGCGCTGAAATAGGCGTACGAACGTTCGTAGATCTTCCTGTTGACGGCCGTCGCCATGACGGGCTTGACGTCGATGTATTCCTCGTAGGCCTGCGCCGGATTCGCGAGGACGTAGTCGGTCGCCTTCTTGACGGCTTTCATGAACTTGGTGACTTTGTCAGGGTGCTCGGCGATGAAGGTTTCGTTGCCGATGTATAGGATGGAGCAGAAGCAGCAGCAGCCTAGCTCGGCAAGCTCGTCGATGCGGAGCATTTGCACGTCGGATTTGGGGCGACCTTGCGTGGTAAGCCATTCTTCGAGCTCAACCATCTGGACGTTCTCGAGGCCAATGCCGGCATCGATTTCCCCTTTGATGATGGCTTTGCTGACGTTCATGCCGCAGCGGACGGCGCTGTAGTCGTCAGGAGACATGCCATAGTATTTTGTGAGCTCGTCGATTTGGATCTGTGATATCATTAATGTCCGCCATAGTCAATGAAGAAAATTGGGTAGTGACCTTTCCGAATTCACCAACATAGCCAATCTTCTTTCCCTTCAATGAGCGGAAGTCGGTCGTGATGCCGCTGTTCTTGAGGTAGACCACTCCAGTGAACGGCTCGTCAAGAAGAGATCCAATGGAGAGGACCGGAAAGTTGCGGGCTTTGGCCTGTTACAAATGTCAGTGTCCGAAGCGTGGCCGACGAATGATGACATGCTAACGGCCAGAGTGTGAATCATGGCCTTAAAGCCCATGTCGACTTTGCCGCTACCGACGATCTCGGTGACATCGGACGGGTCATTGGGCTCAAGGATGGCAACCTTGATGCCCTGCTCTTTGAAGTAGCCCTTGGCCTGAGCGATGTATAGGGGTGCATGGTATGGCGTCGCGTGCCTTTGCCACAGTAAGCTCTTGTGTTAACACGATGTTTCAGAGACATTACCAGTTGGTAAGGAAGGTAATCTTATCGGTAGACATGATCAAAGGTGCTCGTCGAGGTCAACGCTGCCAGAGGTAAGTATGCAAACCCCTCAAGCAGTACGGGGAGGAGAAAGAGAAGCATGTCCTTTCGCTAGAATTATCTAGATCAAGTTGATGTACGGTATAATCTCAGAACAACCGGCGTACGTCGACTTCGTGCTTCGCTTTCTCCGTAAACCAGATTGTACTCTGGTTGACGGAGAGGCGGGCGAAGTCGAGTAGTGGTTGGACACCCGTCATGCGTGATTTCTCCATAACATTACCTCGACCCTTTGATGACTCCATTGCGACAAGTCCAATGCCACCTCTGAGCGTACCGAGATGTGAAGGACTTGTAAGAATGATATTCGAGAATTGAGGCAGTCGGAGAGACGATGAATAATTTAGAAAGGTGAAGCTTTACAAACCTGGCGGGGTAAGGGAGGGGCCGAATGATATAGACATTATTTCCCTATTATTGACCCGCGCTTCCCCGTTGGGATCCACCTTGACGGCAACCTCCATGACCCGGTGACTGCCGGCGAAGTAATTGTAACAGAAAAACTTATGAGGTAACTCTCCTCTCATAGTATGAATCCAAAAGAATCTACAAGATATGTTTACTTAGATGTTGTCTATCTTTTTGATCTATGAGAAGGCCCTACTCGAAACGGTAGAAGTTATGTAGAATAATCCAAACTTCAGATTTCCGAAGACACTGTATAGGGATAGGAAGTGCCGACTGTCTATGTGAAACTCCAGAACCTTGTAACCATAACCAAGTTTTCCAAATACTTCACGATTGCGGTGTCACGTTCAAGTCTATGCTCTGACATCAGCTTCATAAGCGAGGGCAGGCGGATGAGGAAGTGACGCAAGCAACAGGTACAGTGTCCCCACGGTCAACTACAAAGCCACCCAGCGTTGCAGTCAATCCAGCCACCTACGGACACTGCTTGGCAGACTGTTTCGCAGACTGTCGCTGAATTGCTCAGAATGGGAGGTCGTGGTGATCAATCATGCATGGTATTGAAGGAGTCATTGCGCAAGAGCTACCTGAACACTCCCAAGCAGAGCACAGCTGCAGCCTAACCCTTCCGACAACCGTTCAGTATTTCTCCCGCTTCCATCTCTCTATTTCTTCGGAGCCGACGCCTCATCGGCCTTCGCCTTCGCCCTCTTCTCCCGCACACCCACCAGCCTGGCTTCACTCCGTGCCTCTCTGAGTCTCCGGTATGCTCCTTCCTCTCCCTTGCCCATCTCGCTCTTCTGCACCTCTCCGATCGCTTCCTCAAGCCCGACGTTCTTGATCGGCATGCCGTGACCCAACCTCCTCACCACCTTCCCGGCAGAAGCGTTCGTGTGTGCGTCGACGTCCTCCTTCGAGCTATCTTCCTTCTTGTGCTTGCCAGCTACACGAGGGAAGACAATGAGACGTGCGCGGTAGGCCTTGAGACGCTCGACGTTGGTGGTGAGGGAGGCGGTGGAGAGGTTTGCGCGACGATGGTCGACTGAGATTCCGATTGTGGGCGCCAGCTTGCGGGGAATGCCGGCTTCCTACCGTTTCCAAGTCAGCGACTAGAGAATGGTATGTATGGTAGCGCAGTGGAAAGGGAAATGGCGAACCTTCAACTCTGCAAGTGAGAATCCACGACCGGCTCTAACACGGCGGTTGTACTTGATTGTGGGGCATCGCACGATCGGACGGAGCTTGTCAACTGGGCGAGGTGCGACAGCTGCAGCTTTCGACAGACGAGCGTTACGGCGGCGGAGTTTGCGTCCCGGCTGTGATTTCATTGTGTCAATGTGCTAATCTGGGATCCTCAAGGCGGGAAGGTATGCTTGAATTCGCTGGGGTGATGTACCTGGTCGAAATGGACGCGAACACGGCGCTGCCAATCCTTTCGGAAATCTGCAGTAGATTATTAGCTGCCTCGCGCTGTGGACATGACAATGTTCGTACGGTTGTGCTGTATCTGCTGGTTGTGCTTGATCGTCTAGAGGTTCGCGATGAACATTAGCCAAAAACCCGTAATTGAGAACGATCCACAGCCGCCTTTTCCTTAGGATTAACCGGAGCTCGTGGGAAGACTCGGACATACCATCCTTGCGATTGGCGATCAGTTTGTCGTGGTTGTCGTTGTAGCTGTTGCAGATTATCGTTGATTGCTAAACTTCGACGTTCGCTTATTGCATTGGTGTGTGAGCCTCATTTTCGCTTAGGCCCTAGCCCTACTAACAAACTCAACTGGTCCGAAAAGTAAGGTCTACTGCGGATTACTACCTACCGTATGCTTACTGTTACGTCTTCTACGTTGTTTTCGGCATTCGATGTACAACATTTCATATTGATTCGCACGGTAAATTTAGACAGCAGCTTGATTGCCGCTCACTTAATGATACTGGCTGTCTCGGCGCTCAGCAGAAGCAACAGCTGAAAAGCAAAGGCGAGGTCATAATATAGCAAGTTCCCACAACTAGCAGATCCGCAACAATCCTTGCAAGGCAATATTCGTCGTGAAAAATTCAAAGGCAATCAGGAAAATCCGAACATACATGCGACCAAGTAGCCGTCCCAGCAGACAAGTCTTCCAGTACCAGTGCCAGTGTCCCCGTGAGACACCAGGAGTGCGCGCTTTACCGTTGCGATCTGGCATAAATTACGCGACTGGACTTCCCCAATGGCCAATTCCTAAGCCCACTCCCTCGTTAATTCTAGATCTCTTCAACTCGTTCGCATCTTCCTCGGCATCGGTACCGATAACTTTCCTCTTCCTTGAGGCTGCATATCCGGTGACTCCGGCCTTTTTCACCTGACCAAACAGTTTTCCTTGTGTTAACGTACTTGAGTTGATTGTCTTTATCGAATTGCCCATAGTCTCAGCCTTTCGTGTTGGGGAACGACGGAGCATGTGCGTAGCCGCTTGGCTCGCTTGGGACTGGGGAACGTCGTCGTCAGTGTAAGCCTCCTCCTCATTATCTGATGCGGAAATGGTGCTGTCGCGCTCTTCGCGACAGCGCTCTTGCTCTGCTCGAGCAACCCGAACCGGTGGAGCGGAGTGACTGTAGACACTGTCAAGCGTAATCCGATTTACCGGCGTAGACAGCGGACTATTCGCGGTTGCGGGCCTGGAGCGAGCTGGAGTTGTCGGGAGGGAGGAAAGTGAATGCGTGCCACGTGTATGACCGAGATGGAGCTTCGAAGCGTGGTTTTGGATGGGCGTCGATGGCACCGAAACTGACTCGCCATTGAGAACCTGGTCTGCAGCTAGAAGTGCGGCAAATGGATCTTGTCGGTTAGTACCTGCACCGCGCAGTGAAACATTTGAGCGTGCGCTCTGGCTGAAGCGAGGCGTAGTCTTGCGATACTGCGGAACCAAATCACTCCGCATCGTGGTAGCGACAGAGAGTGCTCCAGAGCTACGGAGCTGATTGATGTGGGCGCGATTTTCACGAATCCGTTGACGTAACCGCTGGTTGTCTTCTGTGAGATCAAGGTTCTTACTCTCTTGATGTAATATCATCTTCTTAGCACGGCGAAACCTAGTCCCTAAGCTCGCATTGAGCTTCTCCCAATGCTCACAGCGCCTCTGGAGTGTAATTTCGACAAGACTGGATGAAGGTACGTGGGCGGTTCGATGTTGTGCTAGTGATGATAGTGTATCGAATCGTCGATACTCAGGCTTTTGCAGGACATCGACTTCTCGTCGAGTCATCTCGTGTTCGACAGCTGCTCGCATTGCCGATTCCGAAGTCTCGATGCTGAGTAACTGATGTTGCAGCTTGAAATGAGCGGCAGACATACGAGCCTCGCCCAAAGCTGGAATGAGCTCGTTGATGAGATCTCGGAGCTCGTCCGCAGAAGCATTGGCGATCTGCTGAGCGGATGGAAGAGAGACATTGCTGTATCTGCTGCAGGCATCAACGGCAGGAAGGGGCACACCCTGCTTCAATGTTGCCGGTGGAGAGGCAAGAATAACTGTTGCCGGGAGTTCGTGATATATGGGAGATATTGCCCGCGGGGGCAGCTGAGATGAGGGCGGAGGGGTCATTTCGGAGGATGAACGTGGGGCCGGTGAGACATGACTACCTTTATCGACGCGCGATTCCTGTGGCGCACCGGAAGTAGGGGTGGCGTGATCTGTTAGCCAAGCAGACTGGATGTTTGGTGTGCTCGGAGTCGGAATTTCGTTCCCCATTGTCGGCAGTAGATGGGAGGAGGGAGATGTCATGTCTGCTGTTGGTCTGTGAATGGACGAAAGTAAGGATAACAATCAAGTAGGTCTGAGCATGTCAGTATGGCTCGTTAAATTGTAGGTGAGATTAAATACGTCGATATATACCCAAGCAGTCCTCCAGAAGTAAAGTCGTGCGCCTGACGTGTCTTGAAACAAAGGAACCAGGTGCTGTCGCACATATGATATTCCCTAAGGTAACGATACTAGGAACTAGGATGGCACTCTTCGACGTCAGATATCAAGGCCAACAAAGGAACAGAAGTCGAGAGCTGTTCCGTATCTGTTGTCCGGCATGAAGGTCAAGGCCTGGGGTCGTGGAGAGGTTGGGGTTGCTGTCTCTAATCGATAGGGAAGTGGCTGGTACGGCAACCAAAGACGCGGCTAATTCCGAATGCAGCTAGGCGGTCGTGGGAGATACCTTAGTCATCAGCAAATGATATCCAGCTTTACATACTGATGGAGTATAACGTCGGCTTCTCAATGCCCTCTGTCCACGATTATCAACATGTCAATGTGCTGCCTCGGTGCAGGAGATACATTGAATGTTTACCTCCAGGGCAAGGGCGAGGTATACGACCATGTGGTCAGATTACAATGTCTCCAGCGAACCTAAGGCAACTACACAACATAGCTCAATAGACAGCACCACAACACGATAGATGATGATTGATGTGAACCTTGCTGCATGTGTTCTAGCCAAGTGTGTGGCCGGGGTACGTCTGGTAGGTAGCAGGAGAGAAAAGAGAACCGCTAGGATCTGGAAAGGCTATTAACTCCTTTGCGAGACTTCAGGGCTGATCCATCATCTCAAGCCATCTCTTGGACCATTTCGTGAACTCGTCAGACTCAGCTTGCCAGTTTAAACTCAATCGTTCCATTGTCTTTGCTGCCAAATCGCACACCTTAGCCAGCTGCGATGTGATCTCTTCGTGATTCTGTTGGTAGCAAAACCCCGCGAGTTCGTCGACTTCTGCCGGTATCAGTTTCAAATAGCCCATGACTTCGTCCAGAACATCAAGCTGTGTGTTCTCACTGCGCTCAGTCAACGAAGGAACGAGCGATAGTCGCTTTAGTCGCCGTTTGATGATTGGAGGGTATATCAAATCAATATGTCTTAGCTTCTTTACGACTTCCTCTAGCTGTGCTCGTAATATCGGATCGTCTTCAGGAATGGCCGCGGGCAAACTGAAGGGATCTTCTTCCGATGCTGAGTCTTCGCCTGAGTTCGAGCGGTCAAGATCCGTGCCCTTGCCTTCTTCCTTCCACTCCCTGAGCTCGGTGATAGCGTCCTGCAGTAAGTCTCTGTACTCCTGAGCCTGTTGAACCACAATCCCCGCTAGCCCCGTGTCCCCAATTGCAATCAACGAATCGCAGGTTCCCCATATCACGCCAGTGGAAGCCAGCGTCCCTCTATCACTGCTTCGTACAGTATCCAAATCTGACTCTCGTAACGGAACCTCTCTAAGTAGGTCTATCGTCTGTATGAACAGTCTGCTGATGCTGGACCTGGTTGTGTGGGATAAGATTTTCCCTTCCTCCTTCTCCCGCACCAGGTCGGCGGCAGTCATCAAAGCGGGCAAGCAACCCGTAGAGATGTCGCGGACCATCTTGGTGATGGCGATTGGTGTGAAAGGCTTATTCAAGACAAGTAGAGACATCTTCGTAACTTGCGCCTTGAGCAATTTGGCGGAGTCGGTGATAAGGTTGAGAAAATTTGGTGGTTCATGAGGTCGCTCTGCGGCGTCAATCGTGTTTGCCTTGAGGGATGCAACAAACTGATGGAGAAGCGATATTGTAGAGGTAACGGTGCCGGAGAGATCGGCGAAGTCATTCTGTGTTGCGAATCTTCCACTCGTCATCTTGGAAGTGTGATAAGCTTGAACATCAATTGCGACGAGTTTCACAAAGACCAGGGCAGTGAAGAGATTGATACATAAATAGTCTTAGCAGCGGGAGATCCACGCTGCCACGGACTAGCTCCGAAACTCAACCACGAAACCTTAGGCCAAGCGATATCCATATTTATTGAAGATCCGCACACCTGTTCTAACGAGAGGATAGAGATTATAATGCCTAAGAAGGCGCCGGCGGATGGTGCCGCCTTGCCGGAGCAAACCCTGATCATCGACAATGGCGCCTTCAGTTTGAAGGCCGGCTTTGCTACACCGTGTCCAGATTTGGACAAGGATTGCCATGTCATTCAGAACTGCCTTGCGCGTGGGAGAGACAAGCGTGTTTGGGTTGGTGGACAGCTGGACAACTGTAAGGACTTTGGGGAGATGGCATTTAGACGACCAGTGGAGAAGGGCTACTTGGTGAATTGGGAGGTCGAGAAAGAGATATGGGACAGTACGTTTTTTGATAAGGGTGCCAGGCTGAAGGTAATCCTACGCTTCTGAATCTGTTCTGGCGATGTTTCTGATAGCACATAGTGTGATCCTCAAGGCACCAATCTTGTCTTGACCGAAGCGTCCAATGCCCCACAAGCGTTGCAGACGAACTGTGATCAAATCATTTTCGAAGAGTTCGAGTTCGCCTCGTACTTTCGATGCGTAGGTTAGAAAGCCCTAGGGTAGTGCAAGATGCCGGTCGCCTGAGCTGTCGCCGCTGATAGCTTACAGGCCCTTCACTCAATGCGTACAACGACACATCGGCATTGTTCGGGGACCCTCATAGTGGCTCATCTACTTCTGTTCTACCAGTGGAGTGTCTGCTCCTTATCGATTCGGGCTTTTCACATACTACAGTAACGCCGCTCTTTCGAGGTCGCCCAATCCAGCAGGCTATCCGTCGTCTTGATATCGGAGGTAAATTCATGACCAACTACTTGAAAGAGCTCGTATCCATTCGCCACTATAATATGATGGACGAGAACCATCTCATGAACGAAATCAAAGAGGCTGTATGCTATGTTAGCACCAATTTCGAAACCGATCTAGAGAAGACGTGGAAAGGAGGCTTAGGTGACCCAAGGAAGACTAATGTGGATAGAGACAGTATTGTTGTCGATTATGTTCTTCCAGACTACAACAAACACACGAAAGGTTTCATGCGACCACACGATAGCTCAGTAGCGACGAAATTGAAGAAGCTGGGCGCGGTTGGCAGCGCGGGAGAAGGTGTTGAAGATCTTATGACGCTTGGTAACGAGAGATTCTGCGTGCCAGAGCTGTTGTTCAATCCAGGAGACGTGGGTATGAAACAAGCTGGGTTGCCAGAAACCGTCATGCAGAGTATGTCAGGGCTTCCACCCGGACTATGGCCAGCCATGCTCGCGAACATATTGGTTGTTGGAGGCAACGCCGGCATACATGGCTTTATGGAGCATTTGTAAGTCTTACCACAAGTCTCTGACTATCGTTGAATGCGCTAATCGGAGCAAACAGGGAGGCCGAATTGAGGCAGCTAGCCCAAGCGGAATGTGTTCTGCGCATCGCAAGTGCTCCCGAGTGAGTTCCCTTAGAACTCATCACCACTCTGAGTTTAACGTCGAAGGTACATAGGCTTACTATTATCAGCCCGGTAAAATCGACATGGCTAGGAGGTTGTCGCCTTGCTAGCGATAGAGCTGCGTTGAAGAAGGTTGTTGTTACGCGCCAAGAATACCAGGAGCATGGCAGCACATGGTTGGCAAAGCATTTCAGCGCTGGCACTACTAAGTGAAAGGCTTTCCGAGGGGACCCGGCTGAGTTGCACTCACACTTGAGTCAATCCACGCTCGTCGTGGAAGTTCCTGCTGGCCGACAGGACCATGATCGTATGGAAAGTAAGATTTTCGCCACAAGCCTCCTCGCGGGATTGCAGGGATATTGACAATACCGACTTCATAGCTGCGCGATCGTTCCGAAAGGGCATCTCCATCTTCCCGGACGGCTATGAAGCAGCTGTGAGGCTACTGCACCGCGCAGTTGCTCAGTGAGGAGGTTCTTCGCTGTTCCATTTAACCACGCGAGATCTCCGGTTTCTGAATTAGGCACGTCAGAACAAGTGTGGAGGTCGTTGCATAGCGCAGATTTGAGGGACCTAGCTCAAGGCCATGCTCTGCATGGACCTCTCAGATCGTGGAGACTGATCTGAGAGCAAGCAAAGTACAACAAGGATGCGTACCAACGCAGAGAGAATCAGCCAAGTCCGAAACTTCTAGTTGGCGGACTTGAGCGTAATACATTTATTATATGTAGTCACAGTAGCCTCATTTATTACCATTCATGGTGCGCCTTTACACTAGAATTACACAATAAGGTAACGTTAATGCCAAGACGTTTGTAGTCACTTTTGTCCTTGGCGCTAGAATATGAGCCAATAGGCGTCAAGCTGTTTCCAATCCTATGTAATCGATAACAGCCGCTTCACACGTATAAAAGGCCAGCATTGTCTGACGCCCCATGTCGAAACAACCCATTTACTGACTACATCAAGCGTCTACACATCTTATATTGAAAACCATCACACAAACTTCAATTTCAGGTCCGCTAATTGACACGTGACAATGGCCGTTCCAACAACCTGCTGCGGCCGCTCTGGCGGCG
>JAABUJ010002347.1_pt1 | contig 23862 bp, 24 predicted proteins | sample 5559131 | NCBI WGS metagenome assembly JAABUJ01 (sample SAMN10711875, study PRJNA513366) | rock metagenome | isolation source: Antarctica rocks | place: Antarctica: Victoria Land, Mt New Zealand nord | collected 2016-01-07
GCGCCTCGACGACCGCAGTGTTGAACGCGTAGAGCGCGATGATCTTGCGCAGCAGCGTGAGCCCGCGCTGCTGCGAGCCCAGCTTCGTGCTGTACGTGAGGTACGCGATGATGAACAGGATGCCTGCCAGATCAGGGTTGATAGGCTTAACAGGGCTTGCAAGCGGGCGTCAGCTGGGCGTAAGCGCGGTCACGCCCAGCTGACGCCCAGCTGCGAACGGGGTTCAGCTGGTGCGTGCTAGCAGCCGGGCGTCAGGGGACCGCGCTCAGGTATCCTGCTGCACGAGGTTCACCTAGCGAGTGCTCGCGCACTGAGAAAAGCGTCTCAGCTTTCATGGCGAGAGCTGCGAGCGGATTGCGGCGGCCGCTCGCTGTAGCGTCACACAACATGCGGGGTTGTCTGCTGACAGGGCACGGGCTGAGACAGGCTGGGCGCGCGGCGGGGCAGCAAGGGTGCTCGTGAGTGTGCACAGAAGGGCGCGGAGCGGCGCGGCGGGGGCGGCCGCACCTGCTGTGAAGATGGGAGCGACCCAGGGACCCTCGATGCCATCGGCTTGGCCTGTGGAGTTCCAGCCACTGTGTCAGCTCTCCCCATGCATGCTTGCTTCGCAGAAGCTCCACGCCAGGACAGGCGCGGGCGCAGCTGCCGGCTTGCGCACGAAGCGCACAGCATGAGCCACAGGCCACAGCGGTCCAGGGGCCGCACCAAACTGGAAGCTGGACCCAAAGGCGTTGAAGCCTGCGCGCCAGAACAGACAGGCTCACGTCCTGGCCGTGAGCGGTCCTGCCTAATTACAGCAGGGCTGCATGTGCAGCTCGTTTTCCAGGGCATATTAAGGCTGGTACATGCTTGCATTGTCAGGTGCAGGGACAGGGCATCAGCCCTGCACCCCCTTGTTATGCTGGCTTGACGTGAGACGCAGGTTGGCGCATGCAGTGCATTGATGCATCATGCACTCACCTTTCATTCCCAGGATCTGGTGGAGCGGTATCTGCGCGAAAATGACACACGTCAGGCTTAGCAAGCACGTGCAGGCGCCCCAGGGTGCGGGTTGGCAAGCGCAAGACACTGTTAGCAGTCCAGCCGGCAGACGCACAACTGTGCTTGCACAGCAGGCCGGCAATGCAGGGACGGGCAGCACACGCGCAGGTGCTACCATGCGAAGTTTAACTTAACAGCAGGGCGGAAGGGCACCAATCTGTTGACTGAAACGGCTCAGTGCAGGTGCAGGCGAGCGCACCGGCTCATTGCGGCACAGGTGCCCGTTCTCGATAGGCATGGTGCCGGTTGCGCCTGCTCAAATAGCCTTGACGCGCTCCTGCCCAGAGCACAACGCACAAACGCTTAGACCAGCGTTGCCACTACCTCAGCCGCTCACTGCAAGGACACCCGCTTGCTGTGCACGACTGCGGGGTAGCTCGCAGCAGCACGCTTCATATATTCCGAAGCGTTGTACCAGTACAGGGGGTCCTTTGCAAGGCAGGCAGTGCAGTGACATAAGAGGGGACAGCTGGTGCATGGGCGGCACCCATGATGACCTCTCTGGGGTGCACGCACCGTCACAGCTCTCTCTGCCTTTTGATTTGGCGTTCGCTCTGTTCAGCGGCTGTCAGAATGGATGCAAAGCAGGCTGCAGGCGATGTTAATTCGGTGGGTTTGGCGCTGCGCGAAGCTATCTTGTCCCTGACCTAGGCGCAAGCAAGCTTCCTCTCAAGTGTTCCAACATTGGAGGGAGATAATCTGATAAATGCCACGTGACTGCCGACTCCACCTGGCTCGCCTGCAGTTCGGGCGGTGTGTCTGAAGGGCACGACGGTGCTAGCTTCCAGATGCAGCTGCAGCGCGCACAGATTTATGTGGCATGCGTCATTCGTTCCTCATGGGAACGCTCATAGCGCCTGTGTGACGCCTTTCAAGCTTATTGTGATGTCAGGGGCACCCCGCGGGAACCTGGATTACAATGCCTGCGGCTGTGAAGAGGCTTCATAACCTCATCACAGGACGTTCAGCACAGTGCATGCCGGATTCGCACCAGACAAGCTTGGGCCACATTCTGCATGCATACTCAGAGGACGCATGCGTGGGCAAAGCAGCAAAAGCTATCATTGCCCCCTGCACAGAGTTGACTCATGAGCCTTGTCACAGCTTACACAGGGAAGAGCATGTTTCATAATGGCATTCGCGCACTCCTGGGTTATAAGGCAAGGACACATCGCTGTGAAGCATGACGAAGGCCAATGCGAGGGCATATTGCAATAGCACATGGGAAGGGCCGCCAATTGTTACACTGACCCATTTGTACAAGCAGCACCCCATCGATGCGGGCGCTGTAACTGCGCTCTACACGGAAAGCTGTGCAGCCTCCCATTGAACACTGGGCATGTTCATACACGGCGGTTTGGCACAGTATGTGTGCATGACAGGGTGACAGACGAGTTGAGCACAACCTGCGCCCGCTCGCTTCGTGCCGGAGCAGCCACGCATGGCCCGACCGTCGGCCGGCGCGCTACGCGCCCGCGGCCGGCCCGGGCCACGCCAGCAGCTGCGCATGCGCCGGCTCGGCGGCCGCGGCGCCGCGCCGCGCCGCCAGCTCGCCCGCCTTGCGCGCGAGGTAGACCTCGTGCTGCGGCAGCAGCTGCGGCGCGCGCTCCGCGTGCAGCGGGCCCCACGCGTGCAGCACCGCCACCTGCGTCGCCGCAGGCCGCACATGAGGGTGCACTACAAACCCTAACCCTAATCCCAGGCTGCAGAGTCGCGCAGCATGCCCTGATTGCGCAGTGCAAATTGGCGGTCAGGCGGTGGGGGCCGCAGCGGGCGCACTATCGAGGCCAACGTTGGCCGTTTCATGCAAGGGGCAAGGGCTGTGCGGGCCCGGTGATCACGCATGCATGGCCCGGCTCGGCTGGGCCCGCGCCGGCCTGCGCCTCGGCCGCCAGCACACATGCAGCTGTTTTGCACGGGGGCCAGGGGCGCGCCTGGCTGGGCAGGTCGCGCAGCGCCTTGGCCAGCGTGACGGCGGAGGCGAGCATGTTGTGCGCGCCCTCGCCGTCGCCGCCGGCCTGCAGCCGCGGCGCCAGCGCCGTCAGCACCTGCGCGCCCGCCACAGCGTGTGTAAACCACCGAGCACAGGCGCCTGGGGCGACGGCGGCTGCGCCGCTGGCAGGCTGTCGCGGACAGGGCTTAGGCAGCAGGGCGCCCCCGCCTGCCCGAGCAGCTGCCGGCGCAGCCCGGAGCGCCGGGGCGCCAGCAAGGATTGGGGAGGGTTTTGGCACGGCGGGGCCCGCGCCTGCACGACCAGCTGCTGGTTGGGCGGCGCGCAGGTAGGGTCCAGGCAGGGTTTCGGCGGGGCGGGCCGCGCGCCTGCACAACCAGCTGCTGGTTGGCCAGCTCGCGGTGCGCCAGGCTGAGCGCGCGCTGCAGGTCCAGCTTGGCGCTCAGGCTGTCGCCCTGCGCCAGGCGCACGCACGCGCCCACCAGCAGGCCCGCCGCCCTGCGCCCGAGCGCGCGCGCTGCGCTGGAACCGAGGCGAAGACTGGGCTTGCCATAGCCAGACGAGGGATTTTCTGTGGCTTTCCCATTGGCCTGCGCCGCCTGCAAGCTGGATGCATCGTGACTGCAGGCGCTGTCCGAGTCCGGGGCCGAGCGGGCCGCGCCGCTCATGCAGCGGCAGCGCGCGGTCGACGGCCGGCCACAGGCCGGCCAACTTCAGCGCCTCCAGCGCGGCCGCCGGCGCGTCCGCTGCGCCGCCGGCCAGCGCCGCAAGCGCGGCGTTGGCAGCCGCCAGCCGCAGCGTCTGCAGCGCAGTCAGGTCCTGCTCTGAGCAGACTTGCGGCGCCCACCCGTGGCTTACGCATCTGCATTCCCGGGAACAAACGGGGTCCCCTGGCCGCTTTGCTTGTGCAAGACCGCCCGCATTCAAGCGCATGCAAAGACCCTACGTGTGGCTCACACCCTAGCGCGAGCAGGCCACGAGACGCACTCAGGCTGCCCCACCGCCTCCTTACATGCGCCTGTACGTGCCCACCGCGCTGATGGCGCATGCTGCAAAGTCACGGAGCCCAAGTCAAGGGCCCACCTGGCCGCCGTCGTCGCCGCCGGCCGCCACTGCGCCGCAAAAGTGGCGGGCTGCCTCGCCAAACGCGCCTGCAGCATGCGCATAGTGCCCTGCCGCGTGCCCACAGTAGCGTCATGGGCAGTACAGGCTCAGGGGCGAGAGGGGCCCACGAGGCACGTTTGCTGCGCATGGCCGAGCAAGCGGCCAGCTGTCCGGCGCACTGGCGCGCAGCCCGTCTGTATGCTCCCTCGCAGTTGTCACTGGGCGGGCGAGCACACGGTGCTGCCACAAGCCTGCTCTCCGGCGTCTGCGCATCGCACGCCCCGCCCGTGCAGCTCATGCGCGCTGCCGGAAGGGCCGCGGGGTGCGCGCCCAAGAGCATGTGCAGCGCGGGCGCCAGCGCCGCCAGCGCGCGCGGGAAGCGCGCGGCCAGGCCCAGCAGCGCGGCCAGCTCGCGTTGCGCCCTGGCCAGGTCCGCCTGCGCCGTCCCAAAGGGGGTAGCTTAGTGTATAGGATAAGGTAGGATACACAGGCTTTTGCCGGTCCGAACAGCACTGGCCCGCCTCTCGCCGTTCGCACTGCACCAGGACGTCGCTCGCCAGCCGGCCGCAGCGCCGCCAGCCCCGCCTTCAGCACACGGGCCTGCGTCATAGGTGCGCCCGCTCGACGGCCAGCAAGCGCCAGTGCGCATGGCAGCGCACATTTGTAATGGCGGTTCGACGCCGGCGGTGCGGAGCGGGGCACAGCACAGTGCTCGCCCATCAGCAAAACAGGCTGCAATCAGGTACGCCCTGGGTGCGCCGAAAGGCGCGCGCACCCAAAGGGCCTTTATCATCATAAAATCCAGCACCGTGTCAGCCGAGGTGCAGCCGCGCCGCGCGCGCCTGCGTCAGATGCAGCTGGACGGCCGCCTCCCGGTGCAGCGCCTCCAGCACGAGCAGCATGCGCGCGTCTGGCGCAGTCGCAACCCCCACAGACGCCTCGCCAGCCTGCGACGCTGGCCCGCTGTCACCAGGGTCCGGTTGCCATGAGCGAAGCACGGCCCGAAATGCTTTGCGCCTCTCCAATCATCCCCCGAACGCCTATGTTTACCTGTGCCGGCAGCATACGCGGAGCACAGGAGTCCTGCACGAGACCCGCCCTGTCCAGCGAGATCAAAGCCACGCCCAGAGCGTCCAGAAGCTTACCCAGCAGCTGCCCTGCGCGGCAGCCCCGCCGCCGCGGCGCACAAGGCCGAAGAGGCGCAAGGCAATTACGCGAAGTGCGCATTCATATGCCAACAGCACCCACGGCCTTGCAGTCTTGGTGCCTGGGAACGGGTCTGGACGATCTGCGTAGGATAGGGTATTGGCGTAGGGATAGGGCACATCCGCACCTCCACGTCCACGCCCAGGGCGGCCAGGCCGCCGCCGAGCAGCTGGCGCCCGTGCGCCAGCTGCGCCGCGGCCTCCGCCGCGCGCCCGCCCGGCGCCAGGCAGCCCGCCGCCGCCAGGCAGCCCGCCGCGCGCAGCCACGGCGGCGCGCCCGCGGCCGCGCTGCCCGCCGCGTCCAGCTGCTCGACCTCCAGCAGCGTGCTGCCGCCCTTGCCTGCACAACAGCGCTGTAGCGGACTCGCATCATACCACTCATGCGGCTGCGCTGCGGCCGGGCGCCCGCACGGCGTCGGCCGCGGCGGGGGCCCATGGCGGCCATGTTGGCCACGGCCAACAGCGCATCGCCGCCCTGGACTGCATTGCCTCGCAGCGCAGCCAGCCGAACGCACCCCTGCCGCGACACGCAGCTGCACAAACGGCGCCCTCACCACAGGGGGGCAGTCCACTGGAGGCCCAGGAGCGAAGCACGCCTCCCTGCTGCGGGGCGGAGCGGGGCGGCGCCCCGCACCGGTCGCCTGCAGCTCGCCGGTGCGCCCCGCGGCCAGCAGCAGCTGCGCGCGCAGCACGCGGTAGCGCAGGCGCAGCTCCGCCCCACGCGCCGCCGCGGGCGCGGCCGCCTCCGGCGAGGGGCCGTCCGGGGTGCCGCCCGCATCGGATGCCTGCGCCTGCTCCAGACCCGCAAGCAGCGCCGCGGCGGCTGGCAGCGCGGCCTCGGCGTCGCGCACGCGCCCCGCCGCCGCGGCGAGCTCCGCGGTGCGCAGCTGCGCCAGAAGCTGCACGCGCGCAGGGAGAGGCGCGTCACCGCAGACGCGCACCATGGCGTCAGGTGCCTGACGCTCCACCGGCAGCCGCTCGGCGCTGCACTTGCCTGATCAGGCTCGCAGACCGGCACCGCGCGGAGCATCGCCTGCACTCAGCGCGGCTAGGCAGTCATTAGCAATAACACTTGGCGTGTCGCTCAGCCCTGCAGCCGCCCGCACCGCAAGCGCCAGTGCCGCTGGTCAGGCAGCGCCAGGCGGCCCCGCGTGACAGATCTGGGCCCTGCATACAGCCCGGCGCAGCCAGGGGCGGAGAGGGGCGGCGCCGTGCTCGTGAGCGGGCAGAGCACGACAGGGGGGGCGCTTGCCTGCAGACCCGGCTCGCCCACGGCGCTGGCGGCCGCGCGGGCGGCGTCCATGTGCTGCTCGGCCGCCGCCGCGTCGCCCGCAGCCGCCGCCGCCGCCGCCTGCCGCATCCCGATGTCGGCCGCCCAGCGCTGCAGCTCCGGCCTGCCGGGTTCACCGCCCTATCACAGAGCGCGGCGCCTCTGCACCGCAGAGAGCAGCGCAGCGCGCCGCAAGAGCGGCTCATGCGGAGTGCCAGCCGCCGTACGCTCGCGCGCTGCACCGGCGCCGCGGTTGGCCGCGAATAGGGGTCGGCTGCCGAGGCCCAGGCAATTGCACCCGGCGAGGCTGTTAGCGGTGGCGCCGTGACTGAAGCGGGCGCGGTGCGTGCCAGCACACTGCAGTCGCGGCCTGACTAAGACTCGGGCCCGCCTGCACACACCATGCATAGCAAGCACCATGCATGCAGTGCGCCAGTACAGCTGGAACGCACGAGACCCTGTCCATGCACCTGTGGGACGCTTGACAAGCCGTCACCATGGGCGCCGCGGGCGCGGCCCTGCCCTGGCGCGCCAGAAAAGGCCGTGCGGGCGGCAGGCCAGGGGGCGCACCCGCAGGCGGTTTCCTGGCCCTCGCAGCACAGCGCAGCGGCCTGCGCGAGCGTGCCGCGCGCGCGCGGCTCGCGCAGCAGCGCCTGGCAGCGCGCCAGCTCGACTAGCACCGCCACGCGCACGCGCGCCGCGCCCGCCGCCGCCTGCGCCAGGAGGAGCTGCGCGCCGGCGCGCACACCCGATCATGCTCCTATGTTGCCGCAGAGCGCGCTCGCAGCACGTCGCGCGCGCGTTAACCCGTACGGGTGCCCCCCCAAAACGCCTGAGGCAGCGAGCGGCCTTGCACACCCATACACGGCTGTTGCGGCGTCAACCGCCAGACAGATACTGCCATGGACCAATGTGCTGGTATGTGCTGAGCTTTGTCGTGACAGGGCTGCTCGGAGCATGGCAGCGCGGGCGAGCGCCTTGGGAACCAGCAACAAACAAGCGCTGGAGGTGAGGCTGTAATGAGTATGCTTGCCACGTGACTGTGCTCCGCTTAACAACCGCTGCTCAGCAAAAAAACAAGCGCTGGAGGTGAGGCTGTGATGAGTGTGCTTGCCACATGACTGTGCTCCGCTTAACAACCGCTGCTCACGCTGTCCGCGTTGCGGTGACGTGTGCCTGCGGCGCGCGGCGCACCGCGCGGTCGAGCTGCCGGCGGGCCACCGCCACATTGTGCGTGTGCGCCAGCAGCAGGCGCGCGAGGCCCAGGCGGCCGCGCGCCTCGGCGAGAGCGTCGCCGCGCTCGCTGTGCGCCAAGCACGCCGCCTCGCAGCACTTGATCGCCTGCACCGGCTGACCGCTGGCGACAAAGGAGGCCTGCAGCGCCTCGAGCGCCGCTGCGCACTGCGCCGTGGCGGCAGAGGGCTTGCGATCGACCTCCGATGCGGACCGCTTGCGCGCCATTGCAGCCTTGCAGCCTGGCAAGGCCTGCGCGGGTATTGGTGTGGTCAGGAGGCGCTGACCTTATTGCAAACGGCACCGATGTCTTGCCGCTGGGCTGCCTGGGCCGGGCCCGCTGCTGCACAGGATCTCCCCAGCCGAGGGTGATGAAGGGCTTGACGCTGACTTGTAGTTGCGACAAAAGCCAGTGTGTAGAGAGGTAGCTACGAGACAGCAACCCCCGGCATCGCGCTGCGTCAGTTCGTGTAGCCAGGGACGCAAGCCAGTCCAGCCACGTGCTCGACAGGGCGTCTTGTGCCGCGCACATGCGCGGTCACCCGCCTGCGCGCGGGGCGGCAGCCCGGCGTCATGGCGCGCTGAGCGCCTGACGAGCCCCCGCTGCCGGAGCGGAGCGCGCCGCGCGCCGCAATGCTTGGCCTGGGCGAGGCGCATTACAACAACGGCAGCATGGGCTCGCATGACGCGCCGCGCGCCGCCGGCGCCGGCGCTGCCGCGTCGCAGGCGCGCAGCGCGTTGCGCGGCGGGCCGCGCGCCGCGCGGCCCGAGCCCGAGCCGGCCACCTGCTTGACCAACCCGGCGCTCGGCGTGGGCAACCACGGCCACGACAACGAGGCCAACGACCTGATCATGTACGCCGGCGACGTCCTGGAGAACGCGCCGCTGCGGCGCAGGCGCGCGCGCTGCCATGGCCGCCTCCGTCCACGCTCTGCCCACCCCCTTCGCGTGTGCGTTGCAAGCCTGAGGCGTGCCGCGGCGCGCGCCAGGTACACGGTCGTGTCCACGCTGGGCGCCGGCACGTTCGGGCAGGTCGTCAAGTGCGTGGTGCAGGACACGGGCGACGAGGTGGCGGTCAAGGTCATCAAGAACCAGCAGGCGTTCTACTGCCAGGCGCGCGCCCGCGCTGGAGCGCATGCGGGGAGCGCACGCGCGCGCGCGCCCGGGCGCGCCCGGCGCGCCCATGGCGCGCGCGCGCCACCCATCTGCGCGCCGCGCCCAACGCAGGAGCCCCGTCAAGCGATTCAGGCGGACTCGGGCGTCCCCTGCATGCCGCGTCTGTTCGGCGACTGTGCGAAGCGAAATGCTTGGCGCGCAGGCGCGCGTGGAGATCGGCGTGCTCAACTTCCTGAACCAGCGCTGCGACCCGGGCGACCGGCACCACATCGTGCGCATGCGCGACTACTTCCTGCACGCCGGCCACCTCTGCCTCGCGTTCGAGCTGCTCAGCCTCAACCTGTACGAGCTGGTCAAGCACAACCAGTTCCGCGGGCTGTCCATGAACCTGCTCCGCGTCTTCCTGTCCCAGGCGCGCGCGCGCCGCCGCTGCGGCGCTCGCGGGGCCCTGCCTGCACGTCACAGCACCCGCAGAGCTGCAGCACCCGCCTCCCAGCGCGCGGTGCAAGCGGGTGGCGCACAGCGGCTGGCGCGCCTGCTCGCCTGGCGCGCGCCTGCCGGCTGCAGCGCCAGGCGCGCGGCATCGCGCGGCGGCGGCACTGCGAGGAGCTGCTGGCTCAGCAGCGAGCGCGAATGCCCATCCGCCTCCATTGGGCACCAGCCTCATCACTGACTGCTCCTTTTCGCCGGCTGGCCCCCTCAGCGAATTCCGGAGGCCTCCCCAGGGGGTGCTCGCTGGGGAGGCTCCACTGGGGAAACTCTGCTGGGGAGCCTCGCGGTCCCGATCGATCGCGCCGGGGGCGCCGACGCGGCGGGCGCGCTCGCGGCGCAGATCCTGGACGCGATGGTCGTGCTGCGCGACAGCAACATCATCCACTGCGACCTCAAGCCCGAGAACGTGCTGCTCAAGGGCCTGGACAGCGGCGAGGTCAAGGTCATCGACTTCGGCAGCGCCTGCTTCGAGAACCGGACCACGTACGCATACATCCAGTCGCGCTTCTACCGCTCGCCCGAGGCGCGGCCGCCCCACCCCGCGCCCCGCTCCCCGTGTTTGGGAACGGAGGTTAGCCCCAGCTCTCATGCCGTGCTCTGTGTGAGCTTCACCGCGTGTGCGCCGGGCCAATTCCTCCGGCGCCGGGGCGGCGGCCGGGCCGCGTGAGTAGGGGCGCGCTCGTGCCCGCGGCTGAAAGCGCGCGCGTGGCGCCAGGTGCTGCTGGGGCACCCGTACGGCATGGCGATCGACATGTGGTCGCTCGGCTGCATGGCGGCCGAGCTGTTCCTGGGCTTGCCGCTCTTCCCGGGCGCGTCGGAGCACGACCTGCTCTGCCACATCGTGGACATGCTCGGCCTGCCGCCGGCGCACGTGCTGCAGGTGCGGCCGGGGGGACCCGCGCGCCGCCGCCCCTGGCGGCCGGGCGGGGGGGCCCGGCTGCTCAGGCGGCCGGCCGGCGGCTGGGCTGCCTGAGCGGGCAAGGCGCCGCGGCTTGTGTCGAGCAGGGCCGCGCTGCTTTGGCTGCCGGCTGGCACGCCGGGGTTTAAGGCTGTCAACGAGCGCCGCTTGGCTGCGCCCCCGGCCAGGGCGTGGCGGGCGCCCCTGCGAGGGGCCTCGTGGTCTCAGCGCGCGCGGCCGGCGCGCAGGGCGCCGCGCACACCAACAAGTACTTCCGCCGCGTGGAGGAGCCCTCGCCCGGCGGCGCCGGCCGCCGCGTGCGCTACCAGGCGCGCCCGCCCTCCCCCGGCGCCGGCGCCGCCGCGCATGCGTCCCGCGTGGCCCCTGGCAGGGGCCGTGCCGGGCCTGACCTCGTTGCTCTTCACGCCCACTGAATGCGGCAGAGCAGGATCGGCTTGTGCAGCGCCTCCAGCCACTGCTGCTGGGCCTGAGCCTGTGACGCCCCACAGTTGGCCCCCGCCCTCGGCTGGGCGCGCACGCCTTGCTGCTTCAGGCAGAGGTTGCTGCGGCCAGACGCGCGCCCGCTTGGTCGCCGCCACCAAGCTGCTCCCGGCGCCTGGGAGCGCACGCTGCCTCCTCTGCGCCCCTGCACCTCGCTTCAGGGCCAGGCAGGCGCCCAGACGGTCGGCGTGCCCCCTCCAGCACAAGAGCTCCGGTGACTGGCGCCAGAGGGGGTCGCGCGTCCGGCTCCTGAGGGGTCGCGCGTCCGGCTCCCGATGGGTCGCGCGAGCAGCTCTTGAGACGTCGCGCGCCGCGCGCGCGTCCGCAGATCCGCAGCCAGGCCGAGTTTGAGGCGCTGTACGGCGCCAAGGCGCCGGCCGGCAAGCGCTACTTCCACCACACGCGGCTGCCGGAGATCATCGGCGCGTACCCGCTCAAGCCGGCCGCGGACGAGGGCCGCGAGCGCGAGCGCCGCCAGGCCTTCCTCGACTTCCTGCTGGGCGTGCTGGCGCGCGCCCGGGGGCCGCGCCCCAGCTCCTCAGCGGTTCGAGGGGACCCTGTGGGGGCTCGAGCGATTTTTTTTTTTTATGACGGGCACGCTAGCGCGTTTCCATAGATGGACTCCTGCCCCGTCCCGGGGCCTCGTGTGTGGCTTGCAGCGCGGCTGCTGCGTGCCACCCGCACCGCACCAGCGGCCGCCGTGCCGCCCCGCCCACGCGCGCCGGAGGCTGCCGCCTGCACCGCAGGCCTATGTTCAAACTGATTGGGGCGGGGTGGTTAACGCGCCAGGACCTGGACCCGCGCACGCGCTGGACGCCGCGGCAGGCGGCGCAGCACCCGTTCGTGACCAACAAGCGCTTCAGCGGCCCGTTCCAACCGCCGCCGGACCCGCCCAAGCGCCCGGCGCCCGAGGCGGCCGCCGGCAGCGCGCCGGGCCCCGGCGGCTCGCCGTACAGCGGCGGCGGCGGCGGCGGGTTCATGTACGCGCCGCCCATGGCGGCCGGCATGGCCACGTCGCCCGAGGCGCACGCGGCGGCGCACGCGGCCGCGCTGGCCGCGCTGCAGGTCCGCGCCGGAGCGCGCACGCGGGCGTTCGGGCTGGGTGGTCCTTTTCGCTCGACCTTTGGCACGTGTCACTGGGCGTGACAGGGTCAATGCTTGGTTTCCCTGTGCCGCGAGAAGGGCGGCACAGTGTGTGATGCAATGGAGCCGGCATGGGACACGTACAATGCGGTCGCTCGCAGCGCTGTCCGAGCCTGTGCGCGTCAACGCAGCGACGTGTGCGCGTGCCCAATGCTGCGCGCTGAGCCCCCGCCCCTGCGCGCGCGCCCAGGCGCACTTCAGCCCGCGCTCGGGCAGCTCGCTGGCGTCGGCCGAGCGCGGCGCGCCGCCGGGCGTTGACCCGGGCGTGGCGGCGGCCGCCGCGGCGGCCGCCGCGCGCTACGGCTCCTACCCGCTGCAGACCATGGGCTACTGGGCGGGCGCGGGCGCGGCGCACGGCGGCCACCCGGCGGCCGCCCAGGAGCTCACCCCGTACGGCACGCCCTACGGCTCGCTCGGCAGCATGGGCGTCACGCCCCCGCGCGCCGGCGGCGGCGGCGGCGGCGGCGGCGGGACCGTGCTCTCCTGCTCCATGGCCATGGGCTACTCACCGATGAGCGGCACCGGCCTGGGCGGCTCGCTGGCGGGCACGCCGCTGGGCGCGGGCATGCTGGCCGGCTCCGCGCCGCTCGGCACGCCCATGAGCGGCATGTCGTACTGCAGCTCGGCCATGATGGCGGCGGCCGCGGCCGCGGCCGTTGCAGGCGGCTGGGGCCAGGCGCGCTCACTTCTCGCGCGCCCGCTCCCCGCGCTCCGCACGGCACCTGCTCACTCTTGGTCCCCAGCGTGTCCGCTGACGTGCACCTGGGGAAAGCCCGGTGCAAGCAGGAGCGGGTGTGTTGGCACAGCGGCTGTGTCGGCGGTGGAGTCATGCCCGTGCGGACGCTCGCAAGGGCGGTTGTTTGCTGCAGCCTGTGCGGGGCGTACGCTCATTGGCAGCCTGCAGATGCAACACGCGGATGGTGACTGCGCAGGTGGGCGCCGGCCACGGCGGCGCGGCGCCTGTCGTGGGCAGCCTGGAGGCGCTGCGCGCGTCCTGGCAGCCGCCGCGCGGCGCGCGCGCGGTGGGTGTGCCTCCGGCCGGACCCTATGCGCCGGGCGCGGCGCCGTACGCAGCGGCCAGCGGCGGCGGCGGCGGCCACTGGGGCGCCTACGCCGCGCACATGGCAGCCGCCGTTGGAGGCGCCTTTGGCGGCAGCCGCCGCAGCAACGGCGGCGGCGGCGGCGCGGCGTATGGCGCTGGCGGCGGCAGCGCGCATGCGGACGGCGCGGCGCAGCCGGGGGCCGGCGCGGCGGCGCACGCCTGGCAGGCGCACGTGCCCGGCCACGGTTTCCCGGGCGCCGGCATGCTGGACGCGCGGCTGGCGGGCCTGGCCGACGGCGTGCCCGCGCTGCCGCCGGCGCCCGCCGGCGAGCGCGCGTCCAGCGCCGACTCGCTGCGCGCGGACCGCCCAGACTCGCTGCGTGGCGGCAGCGGCGGCGGCGGCGGCGAGGGCAGGGACGGCTCAGCGGCGGCGGCGGCGGCGGGCGCAGCGGCAGGCGCGGCCGGGCGGCCCCCGGCGCACGTCGCGCCCGCGGATGTGGGAGGCCACCGGGGGGCCGTAGGCGCGCTCAGGCACGAGCCTGGGGGCCACGCCGCCCGCCACCTGGGCGGGGCGGCGTCCGCCGCCGACCGGCGCGAGCGGGACGCGGCGGGCGCGCAGCCGCGCGGCGGCCGCGCGGCCGCGGCGGCGGCGGGGGCCGGCGCGGGGGCCGGCGCCCCTGCAGGCGCGGCCGTGCAGCGCATCTATGGCTTCCAGGAGCGCGGCGGCAGCGGCGCCGGTGGCAGCACCAGCGGCGGCGGCGGCGGCGCAGGCGCGGCCGCGCCGGCGGCGGCGAGGCGCGGCGGGGAGGCCGGCGAGGACGCGGCTGGGCCGTCCGTGCCGACGCCGAGCGACTGGGACCCCAGCTACAGGTGTGCAGATGCGGCTGCTCTTGTCGCGACCCGTTGTCAGGCGCTGTCCTTGCTTCTAAGAGTGCAGACGCTTCCTGTTGCGACGTGGTCAACAGGAGCTGCCCTGTCCTTGAGATGCAGCACCCAGCCGCTGCTGGATGCTGGGTGGGGCCAGCATTCACACGGCAAGCAAGGCAAGCAGTCCCTGAGCGCGCGCCTGAGCTTGGGGGTGTGTGTTCGCTGCGCAGCGACGACCAGCTTCTGAGCGAGGACCCCGGGTGGCGGACGGGAGGCGGCGCCCCCGCCGCGGCCGCGCAGGCGGCCGGGCCGCATGCGGCGCGGCGGGCGCCGGGGCCGGCCGCCCGGGACTGCGCGGGGCTGGGGCTCGGGCCAGAGACGCCAGCGCCGGCGACGGCGGAGTACCTGGACATGGCGGCGTGGCTGCGTCTGAGCTCGCTGGCCTCACAGGCGCGCCGCCGCTCGGGAGCGTGTTTGGGGTTGGGGGTCAGTGTTAGTGTCAGGGTCAACTCTACTCATATTGCGTCCCCCGGCCTGCTGCCCTCCTCGCCCGAGCGCACCAAGCCCCTTACCTGCAAGCCGGCGGTGCTCAGCCCCATGGGCGGCGCCAATCACGAGTGCTCTGACATCGCACTTAATCCTGCTCAGGACAAGGTGTGCAGGCCTCTTGGGGGCGCTCGACGCCGCGCCAGGGCTCCAGCTCCCTCCCTGTCCCAGGTGTCATTGCGCATGTCAGCGGCTGGTGCCTGTCCTCCATGGGAGGACAGGCTGGTGCCCGCTCGCCCGCCCCCGCTGCAAGCCCACCCGCGCTCAGCTCCTTGGAAACAGGAGCAAGTGATGAAAATTACGCACGGCGATGTCCAGGCGGCTGCACGGCGCGCGCGCAGGGCGGCGGGGCGCAGCCCGAGCGCGAGCATGCAAGCGCCGGGCCGTATGCGGTGGCCGCGCCGCCGCCCGCGGCGCTGCCGGCGGGCGCCGCGGCCCACCCCTCCCCCGGCCCCGGCCTCGCGAGCGGCGGCCTGCAGCCAGGCGCGGAGCGACTGCGGGGCGGCGCGGCGGGGCTGGACCTGGGGCCAGGGTCGTCCGTGCTGCGGAACCCTGACGGGACGCCCGCCCCGGACGAGGGCTACCGGGAGTACTACCGCTGCGCGGCGGCCGCCGCAACGTCTGCGGCGGAGGGCGCGTTCGGCGGCGACTGCGGCGCGACGCGCAGCTTTGCGGGCGCCGTCTACGACGGGCCCGCATACCTCGCACCGTACGCCGCGGCGCTGGGCGGCGCGGCCGGCGTCGGCGGCGGGGAGTATGAGGGCGGCGGCGGCGCCGCAGGGGGGGGCGCGTACTGGGGCGGGGGGGTTCAGGCGCCCGCGGCGGGCGTGAGCTGTGCGCATGCGCACGACGGGGTGGCAGCGGAGGGCTCGCAGGCAGCGCCCTACGTCTGGCAGCGCGGCGCATAGCGCCGACATGCCGGACTGTTTCGGTTGCGCGCTGCTGTCCTGCCGTCCTGCCCTGTCTTGTTGGCTTTGACATGCAGGATGTAGTTTGATTGTGCATGGCTAGATGTCTTGAGCAGTGTGTGGCTTGGATGTCGTGTGTCCGATGCACTTTGATTTGAGCAGCATAGCGGTACTTAGACTGGCTTGCATAGCGCTGTTGCCTGCTTCCATTCTTCCTGCTTCTTCACTGGGTTGCTTCCCAGATCCTGACCACCACTCAGACAGCTGCACTCACTGGATAATTCACTCTTCCCTGCTGCCCTCTCTGCGTGTTTCGCTTGGACGTGGGCAGCGCTGTACCTGGTCAGCCTTGAGAAGCAGACCAACCCACACCAGCCGACGGCAAATCAGCACCCACGTGCTATGGGTGGTGATGTCCGCCGTATGCAAGGCAGGGGCGCGTGCGAGGCGCGCGGATGCAGTGACACAAAGAGGGTGATGCGACATGCAGATAGTGCGCGAGAGCCTGCACCAACCCCGGAGCTTTCCGGCGGGGTACAGGGCGGCAGCTGACAGACGCCCCGCGCCTGCCCTGGCGCAGTCCGGCTGACAAGGCAGGCGGGCGCGTGCTCTTCCAGTACGTCCTGCTGTACACGCTGCATGCAGGGCATCCAGGGCATGCCTGCCGCAGGCTTCCACAGATACAGTCGCCTGCTGAGGGCCTCCCCACTGCCGAGCAGGCCTCTGTGCCGGCCCGACAGCTGCAGCCACCTGCTGAGGGCCTCCCCACTGGCGAGCAGGCCTCTGTTGCATCGCACAGCTGCAGCTGCACGACCCAGCCACGGCGCCTCCAGCTCGCACAAGGCATCAGGGGCGCCCACCCAACCTATCAGCCGCGAGGTAACCGGCCCGGGTGAGGGCGCGCGTGTGCCGCATACAAGGCCGTGGCGACCACAATGTGCGGCGCAGTCTGCAGGACAGCAGCGCTGGTTGCGAGGCTACCCCCGCTGTCCGCGCCTTCTGCCTGCTTGCCTGGTTTCATACACTTGCCTTCCCAACCTGATGCGACGTGCACCTGCTGGCCTAGTACCAGTTGGGCTTCTCGCCCAGCCATGCGTTGCGCGTGAGCGGCAGCACGGGCGGCAGCGGCTGCAGGTTGAGCGCTCGGACGCGTGCCAGCAGCAAGTCATGCTGGGTGCCCTGACACGCCAACGGCAACCCCTTCGTCAGCCCTGTGGCTGATGGAGGGTAAGCGGTGTTGCCAGCAGCAGCGCCTGTTCGTGCAGACGCGTGCAGGCACCAGTGCGGAGGGGGCGCTGAGTGTGGCGCAGGCCATACCTCGAAGAGCGCCAGCACGCGCGGCTGCAGCTTGCCGCGGCGCAGCACGGCGTCAAACAGCTCCAGCACCAGCTCCTCGGGTAGGTCCTCTAGCGAGGCCACCCTGCACGCCTGGCAGAGCTCAGGGCGCGGCGCTCGCGAGACAAGTTTCTGCGCTTGGATTCGCGCTGCGCTCGTTTGGCGCCGGAGCTGCGTGCGCATACGCACTTGTAGCGCGCAAGCAAAAGCAGCGGTCATAGACAGGCAGACAGGCGCGGCCCACGACTTTGGCAATCACAAGGGCGCCGGGCGCGCCTGGCAATGTTTGACGCGAGCTTGTCCAGGCTCAGGTCCAGCAAGCTTCGCACAGTCATAGGGCAGTGCCGGCGCGCCAGGCGGACGTGTAGGTGCGCCAGTGGCGCATGCCCCTGCGCGTACGGCGAGCAGGACTGACACTATCCGGACCGGCTCAGCACAGCCCCAGTCCTAACTCCGTCCGCCTTAGGCCATGAGCTCGCGCGGCAGGCCGAACACACAGATCTGGGAAGCAGGGCAAGACCTCGGGTGGCTCCTGGGAAACCCCCCTGGCCCTGGAAGCCCTTTAGGCTTAGGGTCTCGTCCCCTAGTCCCTACTCAGCGTCCCCTTTGAGCATGGACGCACTGGGTCACTGCATCTCTCCCGCTCTCAACGGTACTCCCGCCGTCATGGCGGGCGCGCTTGGAGCGGACAGGAGGGGCGCGGCGAGCCTGGAAGATCACATCGCGTCATGCAGCCCTGCGCAGCTGCCAGGTGATCACCAGGCGCTGTGCTTGTGCTCCAACATACATCCCCGGCCGCCTCACCAAGTGAGACTGAGCGCTGAGCGACGGGGCTTTCCTGCGCAGCTCTGCTGGCGCGCGCTAGCGACTTCCCGGAGTTCTCGCCAGTGACCAAGCTGCTGCTGTTCCTGCGCACGCTGGAGCGCAAGGCTGCGGTGCGCGCCCCCGACCAGCATGCAGACGCCAGCGCTGCGGCTCACGCTTCGATGTCGACCGGCCCCGCCCTTGGGGCGCAACACACAGCTCGCGCTGCGGCGCTCCGTCCAGCGGGCGGGCGGCCTCTTGTCTGCAGAACAGCCGCACACGGTGCCGCGCTCGGCTCCCTGGCGTGCACGCGCCGGGGACGCTATCGAGCACAGTTGCAAGCGCTCGCTGCACCCGGCGCCCCCAGGAGCGCAAGGCGGATGAGGTGGCTGTGGCCGTCATCGACGCGGCGCTGCCGGTGCTCTCCGCGGAGGACGTGCCGGCACGGGAGATACACATGCACATCCGCACCCAGGCGCGCGCTGTCGCCGCGCACATCCGCGCGCCCGCACTTACACAGGCTCGCGGCTGCCTGCTCAGCCTGCTTTTAGGAGAGCGCCAAACAGTGGACCAGGAAACATGCCTGGCGCGTCTGGTGCACAGCTTGGGCCACTTGCAGGGGTGCAGCGCCCAGCGCGCATACACGTCCTGGCGCATGCCCCGTGCGCCGGCGCGCCTGGAGCAGCGCGCGCACCGCATGATGCCACGCCGATGTTCACGCTGGCATGATGCGGGGCGAGCGCGCGCATGCCGCGCCCGCCGCAGGCGACGGTAGGGCCTAACCACAGACCCTGACCGCAGGCGGTGGTGGAGGACCTGGAGGCGCGGCCGGGCAGCGCCGCGGCGGCCGCGCTGGACGAGGCGATCACGCTCCTGCTCGCGCCCGACCCGCGCACCAGCCACCCGGCGCTGCCGGCGTGGTGCCGCGAGCGCGCCGACGCGCTGCGCAGCTGCCTGCCCCAAGCAGCGACCGCTGGCGGCCTCGCGCGCGTGCTGCGCGCCGACTTCCCGGAGCACAACGCGCTCGCGGCGCTGAGCGAGGCGGCCGCGCGCGTGCGCGTGCGCTTCGCGCGCGTGCTCGCCACGCAGGCGCCGGCCGAGGTCGCGTCGGCGTACCGCGACCTGAACGACGCGACCGCGTCCGCGAGCCAGCCGCCGCCCGCCGCCGCCGCGGCGGCCGCCAGGAAGCCCGCGGCCCCCGCGCGCGGCGCCGCCGCCAGCACGCGGGCGCGCTCGGCGGCGACGGCGGCCGCCGCCGCGGAGCACTCCGACGGCGCCGCGCATGGCCCGGCGAGCGGCGCAGCGGGCGGCCCGCGCGTGCCGGGCGGCGCTGCGGCGGCGGCGGCGGCGGCCGGCCGGCCTGAGGCCGCCAGGCGCAGCCCAGCGAGCACCTCGACGCGCGCGACGCGCGCGACGAGCGGCGCGGCCGCGGCGGCTACCTCGCTGGTCAGTGAAGCCAGGGCTGACAGCAAGCCTGGCCGCGCCGGCGGGGCCGGGGCCGACGGCGCGGCTTGCGTCGGTCGCCCAGCCAGCCCGAGCCTGCGCGATGCCCAGCCCTCGCAGCCGGACGACGGGCAGACCGTCGGCCCGACGCCCTCAGGGCAGGGCGAGGCCGCACCCGCGCGGCCGAGCGCCGGCGCCGGAAGCGGCCGCGCGCGGCGCGCGGCGGCGGGCGCTGCGGCGAGCGTGGGCAGCGCGCGCCCCGGGGAGGACGGCGCCGGCCCCCCACGCGCGTCCCCCGAGAGGGAGGCGGACGCGGGCGCGGCGCCGCACGGAGGAACAGGCGCTGGGAGCGCGGCCGCGCCTGCGCCGGCCGGGCATGCAGCGGCGTCGCTGAGCACGCCCTCGTTCCTGCAGGTGCGGCGCCTCAGGGAGGCGCAGGCGTCTGGGCCCGCTGGCAGGGAGGTGGGGTCCGCCAGGCCGTACTGGCTGCACGGCAGAGCTGCGGCTCGTGTGTTAGGTTTCGTTAGGTTTAGGTTAGGTTTAGGTTAGGTTCATATAGGGTTGGGACCTCACAGTCGGCAGGACCTGCGCGCGGCTCTTGACGCGCGCGCCGGCGCAGGGCGCGGCGCCGGGCGGCCTGGCGCGCATGGTGGACGTGCTGGACGTGGGGTCGGACGGCGGCGCGCGACCGGCCGCCGCGCGCCGCGGCCGGCCGAGCGCGAGCAGCCCGGGGGCCGCGCAGCCGGCGCCGGGCGCGCGTCCCTCCGCATCCGCGGCCGCGGCGGCGGCGACGCTGGCGTCGCTCGGTGCGGCGCGCCCGTCTGTAGCGGCGCCTACTCAGGCTGGCGAGTCCGGCCTGCATGCCCAGCCTAAAATGGCGAGGTCCGGGTCTTGCAGACAGGCATGCTGACATGTTTGGATGGCGCAGCGGTCGCTGTGCGTCCCGCGATGGCCCAGGGCACTGGTGGTCATGAGGCACCCCTTGCTTGCTGCCGCAGGCACCATGGGAGGGCGCGGCACGCGGCCGGGGCTGCGCTCGGGGCGCGCCGGGAGGGCCTCCGGCAGGGCAACGCACAGCCAGGCGACGCTGGCCTCCACGGCGCGCCTCCGCACCCCTGGCCACACCCTACCGTACACCCCTGTTGCTTAAGGACCCGCGCTGGTGCGAGCACAGCGCTGTGCGTTCTTGGGCCCTGCGGCACATAGATGGCGCGGGGGCCCGGCACTGTGCGGAAGCTGTGGTGGCCCGGCCGGCTGCTGACGACGCGGTCCCCCCATGGCGGGAACGGGGGCGTGAGCACTGCGCACCATGCAGTCCTGCCGGCCTCGGAAAGCGCCGATGCCTGTTCGACCGCGCAGGCGCGTGACAGCATCGCCCGCGCGAACGAGCTCGCGGCGCTCGACGGCGGGGCTGCCGCACCAGGCGCGGCCGCCGCTGCAGCCGGCGGCGCCGGGGCTGTGGACGCAGAGGTCGAGCAGCCGGCGGAGGGTCAGGGGTCAGGGCCGGCGGCGGAGCGGACGCGCACGAAGGCCGCAGTGAAGCGACGCATGGGTGCGCACCGCGACAGCCCCGCTGCCAGCGACCCCAGCGCCGACCCCGCTGCGGGCCCCGGCGCCGGCCGCGCGGCCGCGACGGACGCGCGCGTCGGCCCAGGCCCGGACGGTGCACGCGACAGCGGCGGCGGGGCGCGCGCGGCAGACGGCAGGGCAGCCGCAGCGGCCGCCGCGCCCGACGAGCCAGGCGCGACGGACAGCGGAGGCGGCGGGGCGGCCGCGGCGGCCGCTGCGGCTGCGCGCGCCGCCGCAAAGAAGCGCAGGATGGACCGATCCGCCGCCGGCGCGCCGACGGACGGCGCCGCCGAGCGGCGGCGCGCGGCCGGCAGCCCTGGCGCGGCCGGCGGCGGCGGGGACCAGGCGCGCGCGCAGGCGGGGAACGGGGTGGACCGGGGCCGTGGAACAAAAATCGTGGTGAGCCTGTTGCCCGGCCCCGCCGCGCGCAGCAAAGCGCCGCGCGCGGGCGCCGAGGCCGAGGGCGCGGCGGCCGCGGCCGCCAGAGTCTGGGCGCCGGTGCCGGTGCGCGCAGGCGCCGCGGAGCCCGCCGCCAGGCGCGCGCGCCTGGCGCGGCGCGACCCGCGGCTGTCTGCGCCGGACGCGGCGCCCGCCGCTGCGCTCGCGCCCGCCGCCGCCGAGCGCGCCGCCGCCGGGCACCTGCCGCCTCCGGAGGCGCCCGCCGTCGACGCGAGCGGCGTCCGGGCGGCGCGCGCGCATGGCGCCGCGCCGGCGGCGGTCCGGCCGGCTCGCGCCGAGCCTGCGGAGCCCCCGGCGGCCAAGCGGCCGCGCGTGTCAGAGCCCGGCGCGGCCCGGGCGAGCGCGGACGATTCGCCCATGCCGCCCTGTGCGCCTACCGTGGCTCACGCCCAGGGCACACGCGCACAAGCACGCGCTGCTCGGGCAGCTACAGGCGAAGGGGCGCGACCGCCCAATGCGCCCGCCGCGGCGCCCGCCACCTACGCGAGCGGCGTCCAGGCGGCGCGCGCGCCCGGCGTTGCGCCGGCGGCGCCCCAGCCTGCGCACGCCGAGCCTGCGGAGCCCCCGGCGGCCAAGCGGCTGCGCGTGTCGGAGCCCGGCGCGGCCCGGGCGGGCGCGGACGCCGCACCCAAGCGGCTCTCTGCGCCCGCCGTGGCTCACATCCAGGCGATGCATGCCCAGGCGGGCGCACCCGCGCCAGCCTTGGGTGAGCGCGGGCTGGGCGCGCGGCTGCCGAGCCCTGGCGGGGTTGCCGCGCCGGCCGGAGGCGCGCCGCTCGCGTCTGACGCTGCATCTGGCGAGGCGCTCCGCCCTGCAGCGCGCCCCGCTGCGCCCACACCGCCCGGCGATGCTCCGGCGCCCGACGCAAGCGCGCCGGCCGGGCGCGCCGGCGCGGCCGGCGCTGGTGCGCGCGGCGCGGCGCCGGCCGCCGCGCCGGCGGCCAGCGGCGGCGCGGCGCCGGCCGCCGTGCCGGCGGCCAGCGGCGGCGCCGAGGGCGCGGGCCGCTCTGTGAACGGCGCCGACCGGGCGGCGGCAGCCGCTGCCGCGCGCGCGCCGGCCGCCGTGGCGCGCCCGTCTGGACCCGCGCACGCGGCGGCGCCGGGCGGCGGCGGCGACGACGCGGCAGGCAGTCGCGCGCTGAGCGGCGACCAGGCGACGCTGCGGAGCGTGGTGCTGGCCGGGGTGCGCCCGCGTGCTGCGCTGCGCAGCGCCTGCCGGGCGGTGCTCTGCCCCCTGGTCCTGCAAGACGGGCTTCTTGGCGCCTCGGCCGAGGTCCGCGCCGCCGTCCGCCACGTGTGAACACAGCCGCGTGTGGTACCTGGTTACGGTGCACGCGCAGGACAGCCGGCGCTCGCTCGCAAGGGGTGTGTGGTAGCATGACCGGGCTGACGCGCCGGCCGCGGCGGCGCAGATGGCGCGCCCGGACACGCCGCTGCGCGTGCCCACCATCGTGCCGCTTTGCTTCCGGGAGCGCAACGCGCGCGCGAGCGTCGCGCTGCGGTGCGGCGCTCCTGCCCCGGGGCGCAGATGCCTCGCACCCATGCGTCGCCGTTGCCAAGCTGGCACCTGGCGTCAAGCGGCGCCGGGTGCAAGAAACGGACGTCTCCACTGTCACACAGTGCGTATATGGGGTGATGCCGTGCACATACCGTGATGCGGCCACTCTGGCAACCCGCCGCACTGCCAGCGCCTGACGTCTGGCTCCATCGTCTGTGCCCAAACCTCCGCCAAGGGCGTAACTTTTGCGCTCGGGTAGCTGCTGGATGAGTCCCTGCCAGACAGTGGTGCCTGCATGTATGAGAAGCAGGCTGCGGCCTGTGTCCATGCCGCAGCTGGGACGCCGCAGCGCAACCGCACAGGCCATAGCGGCCTTGCCCTGCTTTGAGCCGTGGAGGGTCTGACACAGCTGCTGCTGGGGCAGTGCCACCCCACACCTGGGGCAGCAGGGTGCCTGCCCTGACCCTGTCGCTGTGGACGCCACGCGCAGGAAGGTTGCGCAGGCCAACGCCGCGCGCGGCGCCAGCGCGGGCCCCGCGGGTGCGGCGCCCGCGCCCAGCGCAGCAGAGCCGGCCGGCGCGGGCTGCAACGCGGCCCCGGCGCGCGCGCGCCTGTCCCTCTCGGCGGCGCTCAGGGAGCCGGCGCCGGCTGCGCCGGCGGCCGCCGCGCCGGCGGCCGCGCCGGGCGGTGCGGCGGGGGAGCCGGCGCTTGAGCAGGCTCCGGCACGGGGGATGCTGCAGCCGCCGCCGCAGCCGCAGCCGGCTGCGCCGGCGGCCGCCGCGCCGGCGGCTGTCGCGCCAGCGGCCGCCGCGCCGGCGCCTGCTGCGCCGGCGGCCGCGCTGGGCGCTGCGGCGGGGAAGCCGGCACTTGAGCAGGCGCCAGCGCACATTGCGCCGCAGCCGCAGCCGCAGCCGCAGCGGGCGCCCATGCCGCCGCCGCCGCTGCCGCAAGACCAGGCTGGCGTGCGGGCGATGCCCGCGTCGCTGCGGACGCAGGCGGCAGGCGGCGCCAGCGCCGCGCACTTGCCGGTCGCGCAGGCTCGGCCGGCGCCCGTCCAGGAGGGCGGCCCCGCGCCGCTCCACCCTCGCCTCCATGCGGGCGAGCCGGCGGCGGCGCCCGCGCTGGCGCGCCAGCAGCAGGCGGCGCAGGCGGCCGGCGGCGGGGCTGCGCTGGGGCAGGCTCCCGCTCCGTGCCAGTACATGGCCGCGCAGGCGCGCGCAGGCTCGGCGGCTGCGCCGCCGCCGCGGCCGGCGCCGCCGGGGCTGCCGCCGCTGCCAGCGCTGCCCGCGCTGCCGGCGCTGCCCGCGCTGCCGGCGCTGCCGGCGCTGCCGGTGCAGGCGCGTGCGGTGCGGCCGGCTCTCGTTTCTGTGCTGAGCAGAGAGGGCGCGCCTGTTCAGGTGCCGCCGCCGCCGCCGCCGCCGCCGCTGCCCCCGGGACA
>JAABUJ010002348.1_pt1 | contig 23857 bp, 21 predicted proteins | sample 5559131 | NCBI WGS metagenome assembly JAABUJ01 (sample SAMN10711875, study PRJNA513366) | rock metagenome | isolation source: Antarctica rocks | place: Antarctica: Victoria Land, Mt New Zealand nord | collected 2016-01-07
GACCAGGACCCGGAGAAGCCGGCAGACCGGCCGGTCACGCACGCCCTGCGCGAGGCCACCGCTCCTTCATCATCATCAGCGGCTTCTCAACAACCGCCCCCCAGATAAGCGGTGGATCCGGGCTAAGACGGAGAACCTGGACCACGCGACTCGGATCGAGCTGCTCGAGGAGGCGCGGCGGCAGTTCACAGACACTGCAGGGAGCGAACCACAGCACGTCCTCGCCACTGGCACCGGTCAGTTGAGCGAGGAGTGGGTGCCGCTGTTCTGGAACGCGGTGCAGGCCGTGGGTGACCGGTCCCAGGACCAGCGTGCTCTCCAACTCGACAGCCTCGCTGATGTCGTGGGGGATCGGCTCACCGACGTCGTGGACGCCGAAAGCAGCCGCATGCTGCTCGAAGCTCGGAGGTCGGCCGCCCCCATGGCTTACACCGACGCGCTCGAGCGGTTCGACGAGCAGGCGGAGAAGCTCGTCGCGCAGGCCCGCGGTCGACTCGAGGACCTCCTCGCTCCGCACGCCAGCGCCGTGCGTGCCGTGGCAGACCAGGCTGCCGAGGCCGAGGCCGGGTGGGGGCCACGCGTCAATGCGCTCCTGGACAGCCTGCGGCTGCGACGGGAACGTCCGGAGGCGCGCATCCGGGCCGCCGTCCAGCAGGCCTGGCCCGAGTCCGTGCGGGACGTCGGGCTGGCGGTGCAGGACTGCCTGCTGACGCTGGTCACAAGTCGCGTGAACGAGATCTGCAGCCGGCCGAGCTCGACCGAGCTCGCTGCCGGATCGGAGCTGACGACCACACAGGCCGCGCGGAGCTCCACGCCGCAACTCCCGCCGACCGTCGGCAAGGTCCTGCAGATCGTGGGGGGCCAGTCGCACGAGGAGCTACCGGACACGACCGCGGTCGTGCAGGCCTACGACGTGCTCCCTGCCCTCGCCGTTGCCTACATGGCCATCGGACTTGCCGTCCCGCCAGCCCGTCTCGGCGGTGACACCCCTCCGTCGACGACGGAGCTAACCTCAGCCCTGAAGCAGTTCGGCGCGGAGCACAAGCTGCTCGTCCGGTCGATGGTCGGCTTGCTGGGCGTCGACATGCTGGACGGTGACTTCGACGCCGTCGGCGGCTTGGCCTCCGGTCTCTCGGCGCTGCTCGGGGACTCCGTCCCGGCCAGCAGCCTGATGATGCCGGCCGCCGCCATCCTGGCCGTCGGGGCAGGCCTCGCCTACGTCAACGCCGCCGTGAGGGCGCAGGAGGAGCGAGAGCAGTTCGCACGCCGCCTGGCCCGGAGCTACGAGGAGCAGATCCTGGAGGCCTGGACGGACAGCCTCCGGGAGGTACTGGACAACGCCCGCAACACGCTCGACCGTCGACTCCGGGAGTACTACCGGATGGACGAGGGACTCGCGTTGCAGCAGCGCAGCCGCAAGGCGATCGTCGATGTCGACGCGAGCAGCGTCGCATGCGAGAGGCGATCCACGGTGCCGGCCTTGCTCCCTTCTGACCAGATGCTTCAGCGCTGGGCCTGGCTGGACCGGGCGCTGGACGAGATGGTCGGGCAGCTGCCACCGGCCCTACAGGGTGACTTCGCGATCCCGACCGGCCGACCTCGTGTCGTCACCTGTGGCAACACGCAGGTGGGCAAGACGACGCTGGTGCTCTCGCTGCTGGGATGCCGCCCCGACGCCATGCCGGACCTCGAGGTGATTCTGCGCGCTGGACGGACCCCGGGGCAGTCGGCCACGGCTGGACCGCTTCACTACGTATGGGTGGACGGCCCCGACTGGTGCGTCGGAGCGGGCCGTGACGTGGGTGGGCAGGTGCCGGACGAGGATGTGGCCAGCGTGCTGGCCGCCGCCCGGCAGCGGGTAGAGCAGGGCATCGCGCTGGAGCTCCTGACGATCGGGCTCCCCACGAAGTACCGCGCAGAGGACCGGTCGTACGCGGCGTCCGTGACCGACCTCCCCGGCCTCCACACTCGGTCGGCGCAGGAGGGGGCGGCCGCGGTCCGGCTGCTCAGTCACTTCGCCCCACGAGCGGACGTCGTCATCGTGGCCCTCCGAGCGGATGACCTCGGATGCCTGCAGCAGGGCAGACGGCTCCGCGACCTGGTTTCCGCGCACATGCTGCCTGCGCGGCGTTTCCGCCTCGTGCTCACGCACGCAGCCCAAGTAACTCCTCGCACCGCCGGACCGTGGAAGCGGGGCGAGTCGGGGCTGCTGGACAGCTATCGGGAGCAGTTCGCCACCTTCGACTACCAAGACGACGCGGCCATGCAGGCCGTGCTTGCGGATCAGCTCTACCTGTTCGACCTTGGCAGCAACCGACCGACAACGCCCGACGCAGCGCCGGTGCTCGCGGCAGTGGACGACTCGACGAAGGCACTGCTCCGCTCGCTGGACGCCGCCGCGGTGTCGTCGACGCGCCGACTCACGTCCGCGGAGTCAGTGATCATCGTCAGTCGCTTCCGCGAGCGGCAGGAGCAGCAGGCCAAAGATCGGCTGGTCCACGCACAGGCGGCCCTGGCCGCGAACCGGGAGGAGCTGCGGGAGGTGCGTGATGCGGCGACGGCCGCTCGCGGGGAGCATGAAAGTGCCCAGGCCAAGCGAGCCCAGCTGCTTGCCGCTCGCGTCCCTCAGGTGAGGGGCAACCTGGTCGTCGCTCGTGATGGTGGCAGCGGAACGCAGGTTCGGCGGGCTAGAGCACAGACCGGTGACAGCCTCCTGCAGGCCAGTGAACGCGCCTGGCGGGCTTGGGTAGAGATGCTTCCGGCGAGGCACCAGCCTCGCGTTGCGTGGAAGAGGATTGCCGCAGAGATCGAGCGGTACTTCCACGAACCCTCGGACACGTCGCTGCTCTGCTGCGGCCGTTGCGACGGCAGTTGGCTAGCGGTCTCCAGAGCTCACCCGAACAAGTGCGCCAAGAGCACCGAGCGAGTCCTCGCGGACGCCCGCGCCTCGGCGAACGCGCTGCTCGAGATGACCGCCCGCGATCACCTCGCCAAGCCGCTGGCCGACGCCCGAACCTCCTGCCAGCGCCTGGCGGGCGAGCTCGCCGGTCTCGAGGCGAGGGAGAAGACCCTCGTCGACCGCATCACTGTCCAGGAGCAGGACGTCGTCGCAGCTGGCGAGGAATTCGCCCAGGCCGGGCAGGTGGCAGAGGAGGCCGCCGCTCGTGCTGCGCTCCTCGACGCCACCGTGCTGCGGGAAGTGCGCCGCACCCGACATGCGCTGCTCTCCCAGCTCGCTGACAGCACGTCGGAAGCGGAGCGCGTCCTGCTCGCTTTGACCGCCGTGCGCGACCATTCCGACTTCTCCAGCCTGCACTCGGAAGGCCGCCAGCAAGGAAACTCGTCATGAGCACCCAGGACCACCTTGAGGATGACTACCGGAGCGTCGTAAGCGATCTCGTTCGTCAGCCGTTGGATCAGGTCCTCGCGCAGGTGAACGGGCTCCATGAGGTGCTGGCCGAGGATCTGCACCACGAGGTGGAGGGGCTTGCGGAGGCCGTTCGAGCTGCCCGAAAAGCCCAGGACCGTGCGGTCAGCGAGCACGCGGTCGTGCGAACACAGGTGCAGGAGCTCACCGACTCGACGCGAGCAGTGGAGGCGAGGGCCGAATCCGTCGTCGCGCAGGTCGGGCAACTCGCAACGGCCTCTGCAGCGGTGACGGCCCAGCTGGCCGGCCAAGTCGCTCAGCTCGCCACGGTGGAGGCCGGGCTGCGGATGATGGCCCAGCAGTGCGCCGCCCTGCAGGAGCAGTCCGCTGCACTCGAGGCGACGGCTGCAGACGCGGCTCGGCTCACCGGCGTGCAGACCGACACGGCCAAGGTCCAGGCCGAGCTCGCACTTCGGCGGACGACGTGGGTGCTCGTGCTGCTGACGATCGTCACTGTGCTTGCTGCCTGGTCGGTCGCGCTCCAGCTCGCACGGTGAGGCAGTCCGGTGCAACGTGCCTCACTCTTGAACACATCCGGCGGCGTCGTGGCATGGTGACCGGCGATGGGCCCACTTCTGCGCGATGTCTTCTTTATCCCCGAGCGCGCTGATTCTCTTCCGCCGTGCGGCGCACCGGGTCTGCCGGAGCAGGGCCGGCTGCTGCCGCCGGTGATCGGCACCCAGTCTTCCGCAGGAGCCGCTCGTGGCGGCCGGGGCGCGGCGCAGCGGGGTCGGGGCCGGGACAAGTAGGAGCGGACCCAGCCGAGCACCTGCGCAGTGAGGCGGAGTCAGGCCTTGAGGCAGAACGAGAAGATCGGGCTGGCTGAACGCTGTCGCGGGCGGTACCGGTGGCGACCGGACGAGGACAGCCCGCGCCGCGGAGCCGGAGGTGCGCCGTCGAGACAGCCATACTGCGCTTCACCGGGCGAGGAGGCCGCCAGCGTGCAAGGGGGCATCGCGGCTGCTTACGGGTTCCGGCTGTTTGAGACGACCTTGAGACGTGGGGACGGGCGGAAGGAGGTTCCCTTCCTCGTAGAGGAGGACGGACAGGTCAGCTGGAGACTGACTGAGCATCTGATGGCTGCTCTCTCGGAGAAGTTGAACCAGAAGCAGCTCGGTCTTCCGCACTCAGCAGGCCTGACCGAGGACGACGTGGATCCCGAGGAGGCAACGAGGACCGAGGCCCGCTTCTCACTGCTTGACCTCCAGCAGCGCGGTGAGCACTTGGTCTTCACCGTCCGGTACGGCCGGCCTGGCGGGCACGACCTCGCCATGAGCGATCCCTCGCTCGACGAAGACGAGGACGTGGACATCAGTCGACATGCACCGTCGCGGGTCTATCGTGCCGTGCTCGTCGTCCCCGAGTCCGGAACCTCCGCGGTGCTGGCGGTGGGGGTCATCGGCCGAGCCTGCCCCGTGAGGCCGGTAGTGCGCTGGTTTGCTCGCTGGTCCCGCGACTGGGCGGAAGCGCAGCCGGCTGCGAGTGGGCAGCCGGCCGCGAGCTGGTGGAAGCTTCATCCGGTCGTACTTGGGGACAACGCACGTCTCGATGCCCTGCTTCGTCAGGGTGACCCACAGCGGGTCACCCTGACGAAGTGGGGGGTGACGAGCGACAACAAGCGTGCGTCGCGGGGCATGGAGTTGATCTCTTACTTGCACTGCTTCGAGGCCACCTGCGATCGTTCAGCAACCGCAAGAAGACCGAGACCCGTCCTGATTGGGCGATGCGCGTCAGCATGCCGGGCCTGGCCGTCGCGGTGGGTGGCTGCGCATGGATCTGGCACTGGTCCTTGCCCGCCGCGTCATCACTTCTGAGTGGGGTCGCGCTGCTGGCGGGCGCGAGTCTGTCGTCGTTCGCGTACCTCTCGTCGCTGCGCCTCCAACTGACTGCTCGGCCAGACGACGCGTGGCTTCAGGTTGAGCGGGACAGCGTCGATGAGGGCGCGACGCACCTCTTGCTCTCCATCCTGCTGGCCGTTGTGGACGCCGCCCTTATCGTCGTGGGTCCAACGTGGCCCCTATGGTTGGCGCCTCAGGCGGCATCCGCCACGGGGGGTGGACATCGTTGGTCCTGACAGTCACCACCTACATCGCCCTGCTCTTCCTTGTGCTGGTCCCGAGGCTCTACTCCGCCTACGTCGAGATGAACGCTGTGCGCAGCGAGCTCAGCGGCTTCCGCACCGGCCCGATTGACGACCGCGACGGCGGGACGGGAACGGACTCCGGCACTTGACGGGACCACGTCCGCCGACGCTGAGTCCGCAACGCCGGCGACCCACACCCCGTCACTCCTCCGACATCAGGCGATGGTCCCTTCTCGCATCCCCAGCGCCACCATGTGCGCCCTGTCGCCTGTCCCCAGCTTGCGGGCGATGCGGGCGATGCCGGCCTCGGACGGCGGCGGGCTCAACCAGGCTGACATACGTCGGGAACCGCTCGGATCGTTCAGCACGGCAGGCGGTTGAGGCCGCACCCCCACCGTTACGGCGGAGGGTGCGGAACAATCGGACGGGATGGCGAGCCAATTGGGGGGAGAGCCGATGGCGTCACAGGCTCCGTTAGCGCCGGGGGAACCCAGGGACGCGGGCGAGCCGCCTACCAGTGCGGCAGCTGATGCTGTCGGTCCTGGGGTTGCCCAGCAGGACAGCGAGCAGACTTTCGACCGGCTCGTCGCGGAGGGTGAGCAGCGGCTCGGCCGGTCCTGGCTGGGCCTGCTTGCGACCGGGGTCCTTGGCGGTTTGGACGTCGGCATCGGGGTTCTGGCCCTGCTCCTGGTCGAGCAGGCCACGCACAGTGTGCTGCTCGGGGGGTTGGCGTTCTCCGCCGGGTTCATCGCCCTGACCCTGGCCCGCAGTGAACTGTTCACCGAGGACTTCCTGGTCCCGGTAGTGGCCATCGTCGCCCGGCGCGGCACGCTGTTGGGGCTGACCCGGCTGTGGGTGGTGACCCTGGTGACCAACCTCGCCGGTGGTTGGGTCGTGACCGGGCTGGTGATGGCCGGTTTTCCCGCGCTGCGCGCTCAGGCGATGGAGGCGGCCACCTTCTACATCAGGCTGGGCATCACCTGGCGGGCGTTCGCCCTCGCGCTGCTGGGCGGCATGGTGATCACGCTGATGACCCACCTGCAGCACTCGACCGAATCCGACGGGGTCCGGCTGGTGCCCGCGGTCGTCGCCGGGTTCCTGCTCGGCGCCGGCAAGGTGAACCACGCCATCGTCGCGTCGCTGGTGTGCTTTGCCGCGCTGCAGGCCGGTGCTCCGTTCGGCTACGCCGACTGGCTGGGTCTGCTCGGCTTCGCAGTGCTGGGCAACATGCTCGGCGGCGTAGGACTGGTGACCGTGCTGCGGTTGCTGCAGGTGCCGAACAAGGTCCTCGAAGAACGTGACGAGAGCCAACCCGACCGGTGAATTCGCGTGAGGTAGAGCGCGCCGTCGACGGACAAGCGGCCGCGCCCAACAGAGCGCCCAACACCGCTTTTGTCTCGGTACTGACGGCCCGCAGGGTGCGGGGTCGTCTCAGTCGGCGGGGTCGGCCGGGCGCGCCTGACCACCCCCATGATGCCTGGCACCTCACCCACCTCACCCGCACCTTGCCTGCATCACGCCTCCTGCCCTGTGGTCGTGGTGCCTGACACCGAACGGTCCCTGACGGGCCGAATCGCGGTCGGGGTCTGTGGCACAGAGGCCTCACGGGTCGCGCTGCGGTGGGCGTATTGCCCCAGCGCTTTTCTGACGGAGGATCCCGACGGCACCAACAAACGGCCCGCTCAGGTTCCGCAATCGCCGTCGGCTCCTTTACTGACCTCGATGGTCCCGCCCTGCTGAGGCGGCGTGCGCGGAACTTCGCTATCGCGCTGCGGACTCCCGGCCTTCGAGGTCAGCCGTCAGCCGCTCCAGGTCCCAGTTCAGCGATTACCAAGCGGGCAGTCCGCCGTGAACCTCACTTGGCCGGGTCGAGCTCCTCACGCCTCTGAGGCGCGACGCGCGAGATCGAGGGCGATGATCGCTCCGGAAGCGGTGGCCGCGAGGAGCGCAGTGCGAAGGGGAAGCTGACCCCGCCAGTAGCCCCACCACCACGCCGCCTGGTCCATGACCTGGACGGGCATGAACAGGTCCCGGCCGGCGGCACTCCCGCTGGCAGCGAGCAGGCTGATTGACGCCGTCCGGACGGCCATGAGCCGCCAACCAAGGATTGCCGCCCCGGTCGCCTCCTCCTCGGGGAGACCGAATAGCCCGAGAAAGCGCCTCGGCGCGAGCGCGCTCGAGATCGCGACCGCTCCGCCGATCGTCGCCATCGCGGTCGTTCGAGGGTCCCTCATAACGCGGAGGCTAATCGCCGGCTGTCTGCAAATGCGATCTTGGCACGTGCCCAAACGGGGTCTTCGCCGGAGGGGATGCCCACGACCTGGAGGAGCCACTGGTGTAGGCCCTCTCGTTGGCGGACTCCACGAGCAGGCCATGGAGGACTCGTCGGGCGCCTTCGTCCTCGTCCGCACCAGCGGCAGTGCTCCGCCGACGACGCCCTCTCCCGGGCGGACGATGCCGTCGACGAGTTGACCGAGGTGTATGGGCGTTGTTTTGACGAGCGCCCGGTACCGAGGTCCTCGTCCTGGTACGGCCGCTGGGTGAGCTGAGCACGCTGAGCGTGGCGACGAGCGAGGCGGGGTTGCCGATGCCTCGACTCTGGTCGATCAGCGGGAGCCGCGCCGGTAGGCGACGAGACCCTCGAGCTCGGCGCGCGTCACCGTCCCGTCGCGGCGCTCCGCGCAGGCCTGGACGTGCGCGAAGGCGGCCTCGCGCACCAAGAGGTCGAGCGCGGGCGGCATGGTCACCTGGGTGTTGTAGCAGGACCACGGCGCTGCTGGGTGCTGGGGCAGATCTCGTGCCCTCGCTGGGTCAGGCGACCATCCCGTGCGGGTCGAGGATGAACTTCTTCGCGGCGCCCTTGTCGAAGTCGGCGTAACCCTGGGGGCCTCGTCAAGTGAGATCACCGTGGCGTTGACTGCCTTCGCTATCTGCACCTTGTCGTGCAGGATCGCCTGCATCAGCCGGTGGTTGTAGCGCATCACGGGGCACTGCCCGGTGGCGAACGACAGCGACTTCGCCCATCCGGTGCCGAAGCTGAGCGACAGCGCGCCGACCTTGGCGGCCTCGTCGACCCCGCCCGGGTCGCCGGTGACGTACAGCCCGGGGATGCCGATGGCTCCACCGGCAGCGGTGATCTCCATGAGGGAGTTGAGGACGGTGGCCGGCGCCTCGGTGTCGTCCTGACCGTGCCCACGCGCCTCGAACCCGACCGCGTCGACAGCAGCGTCAACTTCGGGGACACCGAGAATCTGCTCGATCTGGTCCTGCGGGTCGCCCTGGCTGACGTCGACCGTCTCGCAGCCGAAGCTCTGGGCCTGCTGCAGGCGCTCTGGAGACATGTCCGCGACGATGACGACGGCCGCGCCGAGCAGCTGCGCACCGACCGCAGCGGCCAGCCCCACCGGCCCGGCTCCCGCGATGTAGGCCGTCGACCCTGGCTGCACGCCGGCCGTCACAGCGCCGTGGAAGCCGGTCGGGAAGATATCCGACAGCATCGCCAGGTCCTTGATCTTGGCCATCGCCTGGTCGCGGTCGGGGAAGCGCAGCAGGTTCCAGTCGGCGTACGGCACCATCACGTACTCCGCCTGGCCGCCGACCCAGCCGCCCATGTCGACGTATCCATAAGCCGCTCCCGGCCGCGCCGGGTTGACGTTCAGGCAGATACCGGTCTTGCCCTCCTTGCAGTTGCGGCAGCGGCCGCAGGCGATGTTGAACGGCACCGAGCACAGGTCGCCGACGTGGATGAACTCCACGTCCGGGCCGGCCTCGACGACCTCGCCGAGGATCTCGTGGCCCAGGACGAGGTTCTCAGGCGCTGTCGTGCGGCCACGGACCATGTGCTGGTCGCTGCCGCAGATGTTGCTGGTGACGACCTTGAGGATGACGCCGTGGTTGCACCTGCGGCCGACGTTGTCGGGGTTGACGCCTGAGCCGTCCTGCAGCTCAAGCGTCGGGAAGTCGATCTCGTGGACCTCGACCGTGTTCGGCCCCATGTACGCCACACCGCGGTTGGCTGCCACCGGTCATCGGCCTCCTGCCCTGTCCGGGTGAGACGCCGGCTGAGTGGCGGGGACGCCTCGGATGGGGGGTCCCTCCCCCACAGTGTGGCCTGACACACATCTCAGCGCCTGTTCTCCCCGGAGGCGTCAGGTCATTGGGTTGCGCCAGTCGCGTCACCCTGCGGTAACTCCGGCTGGTCAGAACAACGCGGGTGGGCCCAGCTTGCCTCTAGACTTGTCGTACCAGCGCCGGTGACCTGGCGGTTGCCCGCCGGAGTTGCTGGCGTCCCACCTCCACTCCAGCCGGGAAGGGCTTCATGACGACTGTGGATAACGCAACCATGCACTCTGACGCCAAGAAGAAGGAGGTCCTCGACTGGGCAGACCTCGGCAAGGAGATGTGGTCTTATCTGACCGGGCGGGGAGCGGCCATCGACTATCAGTTCGTTGACATGTTCATCGAGGTCCCGCGGGACACCGGCCCCGATGCGGCCCGTGCGAGCTGGCGGCTGAATGGGACGTTGCGCATCACCACATCGGAGAGCGCCACCCTCAAACAGCAGTGACAGCCGGACCGCTGAGGATCGATAGTAATCTGACGTTTTCGGTGGACGGCCCGTCCGGTAGCAGCACCGGACGGGTAGACGCGTGTGGGACCAAGGTGACCATTTCGGTTACCGACCCTGTCATGCTCCTAAGGTCCGCTCTCGGCAATAAGTCACACTTTCCGGCCGTCGTTGGCGACCTGCTGGCCGAGGCAGGCGTCACCGTAGAGGTCGTGCACCCGCAGGGGCCGATTCTAACGGTGGGAGCCGGCGTGGACTCGGCCGTTGGTGCACTGCTCAGCGGCACGCGCCACCTGCGCCTCGGCTCGCTACGGGCGGCCGCGCCGCTGGTTCGCGCGCGGCTCGTGCCGCCGTCGGCGCAGGTGCACCGACCTTTGGCGGTCGCTGCTGCCTCGCTGCTAGTGCTGGTAATCGCCGATCAATGGCTCAGACGCCGGCTCCCCTTAGGCTGAATCCACCGTGTAGCCCATTGATCAGCCGTTTGTTGATCTTGGGGGTGGACTAGTGGGTTTGGGGCGTGCGCGGGCTGCCGATCTGCTCGGCGTTTCCACATGGCGTCCGGTCGGGCCTGGCGGCGCGGGATGGTTCAGCTTGTTGCTGGTGGCCCGATCGCGGCGGTGAACAGCTGCTGCCATTGCTTGCGGCGTCGATGGCTCTCATCTGCCTCTCCGCCCTCGAGGTCATCATTTATCAGCACCACCGTGGTCTTGGCCATCGTCTCTCCCGTTCACCTCGTGTCATGCAAAAGGTAACACGATCGGATAGCACGACCCTTGAGAGCGACCTGCAGGAAGAGATATTGATATCTGTCCGAATATCTGAGATAATGGTCCTAGCGGTTTTCGGATAACCACGCCCTGACAGGGGCTGGATAAACAAGAAGATCGCGGCATTACCGGCCCGGCGCAACTCTGCGCCGGGCCTTCTTCATGTTCTGGACCAGGAGGTCCCCATGTACGACACCATCACGGCACAATCAGGTGCCCCCAACCAGCGGCTGCTGATGGCGCTGCTGCTACGCGCCAAGGCCCGCATCGCCGACGGGTTCAACGCCGCCGCCACATTGGCGCGGCGTGCCCACGGCTTCGGCGCCGACCTCGCCGGCCGGGTCCGCTTCTTCGGCGTCATCAACGTCTCGCGGGCGATCCTCGCCACGCCGCTGTACTGGGCCAGGCGGGCTGCCCTTGCGGCAGGGCCGGCGCTGGGTCGGCTTCGCACGCCAGCGGCAATCGCCGCTGCCCTGCTCGCATCGGGCCGGGTCCGGCACCTGGTTGCCAGCCTGGCCGGGCGCCTGCACCAGGCGGCGTCCGCGGCCAGCGGCTTCGTCGCTGGCCGGCTGACCCGGGCCCCAGGCCTGACCGGGCAGATGGCCCGGCGGGTAGTGGCCGACGTGGCTGGTACCGGACGCGCCCTCAACGCCGCGGTTCGGCGGTTCGCTGCGCCGCTGGCGACCCGAACGGCCATCGCGTTGCAGGTCTCGCGCGCTGTCGCGGGTACCCGTGTCGCGAGGACGCTGGCGGTGCTGGCAGTAGGTGCACTCGCCCCGTCAAATATCCTCATCGGACTCGCCGTGGTGGCCGTCTCCGGCCTGGCATCGGGAGCACGGCGGTCAGCCTCCCCGACGGCTAGCGCCCAATCCGCAACCGTTCCGGGTGAGCCGGCGGTGGCGGAGGCCGTCGACGGGCTGAGCCCGACCGAGATCGCCGGGGTGTATGAGGCGATGCTGACCTTGGAAACGGCGCTGCCCGAGATCACTGTCATGCTGAACGCCGCAGCGGACAGCGTCGATCCGGCGGTGCGGCTGCACGCGGACGGTCTGCTGGCCGAGTGCCGGCAGCAGGTGAGGCACCTGGACGAGCTCGTGGGCGAGCTGCGCGGCAAGGAGCCGCACTCGGCCGCCGAGGCCGCACTCGCCGTCGACGCCGGCGCACTGCTGGCCAAGGTGACACCGCAACTGGACGCCCTCGAGACCCGGGCCAAGGAGGACCCAAGTACGTCGACTGCACCGAACCGCGCAGCTCGTCGCGCCGCGACCAACCAGACGCGGCGCCAGACCAAGCGCCAGCCCGCCAAGCGTGAGCCCACCCCGGCTGTAGCCACGGCCTGACAATCCCCGCCGGTGGGGCCGCACTCATCCTGCGGCCCCACCGGCAACCGGCCCAAATCCTCGTCGAACAGGAGGCGTCTTGCTGCTCACCATTGCCCTCGCCGCCGGCGCGGCGACGCTGACCTGGGCGCTGCTGCGTCTGCGTCGGCTGCAGCCAGCTGCCGTGTACCAGGCCGAGACCGTCGTCCGGCTCAGCGGGCACGCGATCACCGCGCTCGCCCGCGTCGTCGTCCTCGCCGCCGACGTGCTGCACGTCCTGTCCCAGAACCCGGACGGCCGCCGCCGCGCCGCCAGCCTTCACCAAGCGGAGAGCGACAACGAGGGGGAGTGGGATCCGGTCGGCTACTGACTTGAGCCGACCACCTGACGCACCCCGACGGCAGGCAGGTCGTCAACGAGGTCAGCGGCCAGCACCTACAGGTCAACGCCGCCCGACCCCTCTCCGGACCCGGCAAGGCGCAGATCGTCGTCCACCCCGGTGACGTTGTCCTCGTGGTCCGCGACCAGGACGCCGTGCTCGCGTTGCGCGAGGTAGCGGACGGGGTTGGGCGCCTCGGTGACTGGGCGTTCGAGCAGCCCGTCAGCCGTGAGTAGCTAGTGGGAGGGGCGGCGGTCGCAGTACGCCGATCGCCGCCCCTCACTGAAACTCATCAGTCGTCGTCGAAGCGGAGCCGAGCTGCTGCTTCTCGGATGGACCGGTCGTGGGCGGCGCCTGCTTCCTCGGCCGCTACTCGGTGCCGTCGCTCCTCTTCCAGATGCCGCGCCAGCCCCAGGTTCAACTGGTGTACGACCAACCTCAGCGTCTTGAGGTGGAACCGCTCGAGCTCTTCGATCGTGGTCCCCTCCAGGACGATCTGGCTACCCCTCACGGAGGCGATCCCCGGCCTGTGCATGGTCGTCCAAGCGGTGGGTGGTTCCAGGCCTCTTGGAACGAGGCTGTCCATGAGGGGTGCAGGACACGGTTCAACCTCAAGGGGATCGAGTACAGGGCGCTTCCGCGGCTGCCGTCGCTGCGAGCACGGCTGACACCGTCTGTGTAGACACCCAAGATCCTGACCGCGCTGTCGTCGCTCGTAACCGACCGATCGTCCTGCGTTGCGGCAGCCGGACCGCCGCTGGATTGCGTCTCAGCCTCGACGATTCGCCCCCGCAAGGTCAGATGGCGTGCGGCGTCTCGTACGACATCAGCCGCGCAAGCGTGCAGCGACTCGGCGTCCAACGGAACCCAGAGGACATCTGCGAGAGACGGCGGCATCTGGACGTCGCCGACGCGGACCGGCAGGACCGTCACTTGTCTCGCTCCCCGGGTCAGCTGCTTGCTCATGGCAAGCGCGATCTCCTTTCTGCACCAGTTCGACTTGACGGACGCCGCGCTGACCAGGGCCGCCACGAAGTCGAACTCAGCGATCGCTTCAGAGATCCGCTCGATCAAAGAGTCGCCGATCAGCAACTCACCCTGATCGAGCCAAACCCGTGCCCCTGCCGCTTCGAGGGCCGGCGCAAAGGCGTGCGCGAGTGCTACGTCTTCGTGCGCGTAGCTCACGAAGATAGACGGCTGGACCTCGGGCACGGCGGTCAGGTTACCGGGGTGCCGGCGACTGCCGGACCACTACCCGCTCAATAACGAGGGGTTCTGCGAACCCACCCCCACACCCCCAGGCGGCCGTCCGCGGCCGTCCATAACCCGTGTTCACAAGTCCCGTCTCAGAGAGGAGCACCACCATGAGTACTGAGAAGCCACAGGGCTACCGCCTGGGCTACGCCCGCGTCTCCACCCTCGAGCAGAACGAGTCCCTGCAGCACGACGCGCTGACCGCCGCGGGCTGCGAGCGCATCTTCACCGACAAAGCCAGCGGCAAGCTCGAGCACCGGCCGGCCCTCGATGCCTCGCTCGACCAGGTCCGTCCCGGCGACACGGTCGTCGTCTGGCGCCTTGACCGCCTGGGTCGGTCGCTTCGGCACCTGCTGGAGACCGTCGCCGAGCTTGAGCAGCGCGGCGTCGGCTTCGCCAGTCTGACCGAGCAGATCGACACCAGCACCCCTGGCGGCCGACTGGTCTTCCATGTCTTTGGCGCTCTCGCCGAGTTCGAGGCCGCCCTCATCCGCGAGCGGACCATGGCGGGCCTCGCCGCCGCCCGCGCCCGTGGCCGGGTCGGTGGCCGGCCGACAGTCTGGACCGCGGACAAGCTCACTGCCGCCCGCCAGATGCACGCGGCTGGCCAGCACGACGTCGCTGGCATCGCTCGGGCGCTCGGCGTCAGCCGCGCGTCGGTGTACCGCGCCTTGTCCACGCCCACGAGCAGGTAGTGACCCCACCGCCTGCACCGACACCCACGGCCTACCCCCGATGAGCGCCTGAGAGGACCGCTCGACCTGCATCACCGCACGACCGTCTCCGAGCCCGATCCCGTCCTGGGGTCGGGCTCTTCCACGTTTAGAAGGAGATCACCATGTCCCGAGAAACCTTGAACTGGTTGAACACGAGCACCCTGATCGGCTTCACCGACAAGCGAGGCACCGCCTGGCACTGGCGCGCCGAGGAGCAGGGCGCAGCGTCCAACCACTACACCGGCCCCATCCCGCTCGTCGACGTGCAGGAGCGCCTTTTCCACTGGACCGCCGAGAGCCGCCAGCTCGCCCTCGAGGTCACCGCCGACCGCGCGACGATGACCCACCTGTCCCAGGAGGGCCAGCCGATGCTGTGGGTCCCGGTCACCGACCGGCAGGCCATCTGCCGCTCGGACGACACCACCGGCGCGGTGATGGGCATCTTCGGCCCCGGCTACGTCCGACACCAGTACCGCGAGTGGCTGCTGACCACCGTGGCTGACCTGCTCGACGACGACCTGGCCATCAGCAGCGCCGGACTGCTCCGCGGTGGCGCGATCGCCTGGGTCGAGGTCTCCATGCCCGACACCATCACCACTCCAGAAGGAGTGGCCTTCCGTCCCAACCTGCTGGCCACAACCTCGTTTGACGGGTCCATCGCCACGACCTACAAGCGGACCGTCACCGACACGGTGTGCGACAACACCCGCGAGTTGGCCCTGTCCGAGGCCGGGCAGGAGCTGAAGATCAAGCACAGCCGCAACTCCCGGCTTCAGCTCGCCCCCGCCCGGCAGGCCCTGGCGATGGTGCACACCCTGGCCGACGAGTTCGCCGCGGAGGTCGCTCAGCTGTGCGCTACGACCGTCACCCCGACGCAGTGGGGGTGCTTCCTCGACGCCCAGGTGCCGCGCACCGACACCCGGACAGGCGAGGCTCTGGCGGGCCGGGCCCTGACGTTGGCCGACAACAAGCGCACGGCGCTTGCTGGCCTGTACCGGAAGGACCCTCGGGTCGCACCCTGGGCAGGGACGGCGCACGGGGTGCTGCAGGCGGTCAACACCTACGACACCCACGAGGGCGTCGTGCGCGGTGGGAGTCGGGCCGAGCGGAACGGCCTGAAGACGATCACCGGCGACTTCGGCCGGCTGGACCGCAACACTTGGCGGGCCCTGCAACGCGTCCTGGCGGCGTAGGACGAGCGGCGGTCCCCTGCCGCGAGAGCTGCAGGGGGCCGCCGGCAGTGGCCCGCCGCCCCGGCACGAGAGACGACCCAGGCACCTCGCAGGTGGCTAGCCAGTTCCGGGACAGGCTTCAGGCCGGATGCCGAGGCTCGGCGTCCACGCACTGCAGGTCTGCCAACCGTGGCCGCCTTCTAGCCCTCCAGGTTGGCGCGGAGCGCCTCCAGACCGGCGCGGACATCGCGACGGGTCGTGGGTAGCAGAGTGCGGGCCATCGTTCGCTTCAGGCCCTTCGCGGCTGGGGCGACGTCAATCTCGTGCACGAACTTCGTGCCCTCGGGATGGTCCTCGACAATGTAGGAGCCGCGGAAGGCACCGAACCGTGAGGTGACCGTGTAAGTCCCGCGCCGCCCCGGCACCAAGTCGGAGATCACGCTGGTCGCTGGATACTTCAACCCACCCGGCCCTCGCATCTGGTAGGTCAGCCGGCTCCCCTCGTGTACGACGTTCCGGCCATCGTCGGGCGTCACCGACACGACGACCTTTTCCCACGAAGGCTGGTTCGTGGAGTCCAAGACGTAGTCGAATACCTCCGTTGGCTTGCGCTTGATCACGATGCTCTCGCTGACAACTGCCACGCGGGTGCCCTCCTTGTGTCCGTGGCATCCGACTGGTACCGCGCCAGCAGGCTACGGGTACACGTTAAAGACGTCTCGCGCTTCACCACACCAGAACCAAGTTGGTGGTGGGACCAGTCGCCCGCCTCGGGCGTCGAGCCATCCCCGCCTACGTCGACCAGACCGGCGGTGGCTGCGCGACCATCTCAACGTGGCTCGGCCCTACACCAGCGCGCGCCGCCTGTAGTTCAGCTGCTGGTGACTCCTGTGACTCCCGGTACGTGTCCGGCTCGGACGTCGGCGACCAAGGCGTCGGCCATCGCCTGCTGCCCGACGGCAGTGGGATGCAGAATCCCGCGGTCGTGGGCGACCGCAGCGGCGAAGGTCGGCAGCCCGACCCACGGGTCGGCGGAACAGACCCCGTGCTCACCGAACGTCGGCGTGCCATGGACGACGAGGCCCGGGGCGCCGTGCTGATGGTCGCTGGTGTCAAGAGTCTGGACGGTCGTTGCCGTCGCGTTCGCGAGGGCTTCTTGGACGGACTCTGCTGCGCCGAGGGTGTCGCTGTTGGCGCTGACCCCGCGGCGGCCGCAGCGCGTGACGTCGGCAGGGGTGTCGGCCCTGCCGACCAGGGCGGGGTATTGCTCGACGACGATCACTGCGTGGGGGGCGGCGGAACGGACAGCGGTCAGCGCCCGGCGCAGGTCGCTCTGCACGGCGGGGAGTTGACCTCGTGCCAGGCTGGCGGCGGCCTGGCAGTCCCGGCTGGGGATGAAGCAGGAGGACGCCAACGAGGCAAACCCGACGTCGTTGCCGCCGCCCGAGATCCAGACCAGCCGGGTGGCGGCGTTCAGAGCCGTCAGCTGCGTCGGCTCGCCGGACCGGGGTGACTGGCGGGTCAGGTCGGCCAGGACGGCGCCGCTGCAGGCGACGCTGCGGACGGCGAAGCCGAGCTTGGTCCCGGCCCGTAGGCCTGCTGCTGCCGATGACCGGTGGCATCGGTCGGTGATTGTGCCGGTGGCCGGGTCGTAGTGGCCGTCGCCCTCACCGGAGGCGTAGCTGTCGCCAAGCACAACCATCTGAGGCTTGGGCCCGGCCGGTGACGCCGGACCGCCGCACGCGGTGAGGACGCCGGCGACGGCGAGGACCCCGAGCGCCCGCGCGGTGGCTGCCTGCACAGGTGCCTCCTCACCGCCCGATGGCGTACCGCAGGTCTGTGGCTGCTGAGCGAGCTCGTTGACCGTCATCTTGCGCCAGAAGGACGAGCGACGACCCAGGAACCGCGCTTGTCGCAGGACCCAGTTGACCCTGAACGGGTTGACATCAGGGCCATACCGGGCGAGGTTAACGCTGCTTCGGCCGTTCGTCGGGTCCGGGTCCAGACCATGCTCGGGGAGTCCGCGCTCACGGCTGAGCAACACTCGCATCAGAGGGTCTGCCGGTGAACACACAACGCCAGCACAGCGTCTCTGGCCGCCTCCGGCGGCTCGTGTCTCCTTCCACCGTGGCCCGCGCCAACGCTGCGCAGGCGTTGGAGGAGATGCGGCATAGGGGCGACGCCCTCGTCCTGCATGCTGCCGACCTCGGGGCGTTCAGCCCCGATCCTTCGGGGCCGTCCCAACGGCACTGTCAGGGACGCCTCGGCACCGCGCTGTGGGAGGCCTTCCCCGACCACGTCGCCCTGCTCGACCGCGATGCCAAGCTGATCACAGTCAACCGGGCCTGGCGAGAGTTCGGGCTGACGTCCGGTGCCGAGCCCACGACAGGTCTGGGACGCAACTACCTGCAGGTGTGCGAGCTGGCCGCGGCGTGCGGCGAGCCGGAGGCCGAGCAGGCCGCGGCGCTGGTCCGGGAGGCACTGGCTGGTCTGGAGCCGGGCCGCCAGCTGAGCTACCTGTGCGGGTCCGGCGGCGAGGACCGCTGGTTCAGGATGCGCGTCATCCCGCTGCCGGGTCGACACAGCGGCGCACTCGTCGTGCACGGCGACGTCACCGCCGACCGCGAACGCGAACAGCAGTGGCAGCACCGGGCTCTGCACGACCCGCTGACGGGGCTGCTGAACCGGGGACTGCTGGCTGACCGGCTCGAGCACGCGGTCCTCGCCGCGGACCGTGGGGCCGGCTCGATGGCGGTGCTGTTCATCGACCTCGACAACTTCAAGAGCGTCAACGACAGCCTGGGTCACCGAGCCGGCGACCAGGTCCTGCGCGAAGCCGGCCGCCGGATGGCCGCCGCCGTCCGCGACGCCGACACCATCGGCCGGTGGGGCGGGGATGAGTTCCTCGTCATCGCAGAACGCCTCGACACCCGGGCCACCGCCGCCGAACTGGTCGGCCGGTTGAGGGCCGCCATGTCTGCGCCTATCGACGTCGGGCCGGCAAGTCTTGCCGTGAGGGCCTCGGTCGGCGTCGCCTTCCGCGACCACCGGCGTCACACGGCCGACGAGCTCATCCAGACTGCCGACGACGAGCTGCGAGCCAACCGCCGCGACGCCCGCCGCGGGAGCGCGGCCCAGCCCTGAGGGTCCGACCGGCGGGGTAGCGCAAGCCCATGCCGTCGACGACGTCGGAGGTGACCCGCGTCGGTGGACACCCTGATGCTTGCCGAAGCAGGCGGTCGGGCTGGGCTCCGCACGGGGGCTGCTACCGCTGAGTCGACGAGGTGACGCGGTATCGGGGCGAGATCAGGGTTGACCCCACGTAGGCCGAGTCGTAGACCACTGCTACGGATGTCGGCCTGGACCCGTCACACGGCCTGCTCGAGGTTCGTGCGCGCAAGACCCGGCACCCACGTGCGACCAGCCACGGGATGGCAGGCGGCGGCCTGGCGGCCCGCAGTTGACACGAGAGCAAGCATGCTCGCGAGGGTTTTGCGCGAGGCGACGGCGCTCCCCATCGGAGGGGCGCCGTTGCCGTTGCGAGGAGGCACCACGCCGGTCGCTCAGCCCGCGCACGTCTGCCGGGCTTGCTCCGGCCACGCTCTGGTGGCCGACAGCACCAGGGCGTGAGCCAACGAACCGGGCGATCCGCCCCGTGCAACCTCCCCGCCGCGGTGAGATGAGCCCCGCCCCCGCCCCCGCCCACCGAGGACGATGTTCGCTGACCCCCGGCAGGGCCGTCGTCGAGTCCCGACCCTGTCGGGGCGTCCCCGTGCACGGATGGCCCTTGTGGTCCGCGGACCGGCCGTCTAGCCTGGCTGGCGTGTCCCCAGCGGCGAAGCGGGTGGACGCACGGGCGGCCTCGGGCCTGGCGGCTGCCGCCACCCTGGCTGACGCGGCCCGGTTGGCCCGGGTCCGGCGGGTGGTCCCTGCAGCGAGTGGTTCGACGGTGCTGGCTGGTCTCGTTCATCTCGCTGGCTGGGTCGTGGGCGCCGAGCACGCGCAGCTGTCCCTGCTCGCCGACGAGCAGGTAGCCACCGCGGTGCGGTCGGTTGATGCGCTCGTCTCGGAGCAGGTCAGCGCCCTGGAAGACAGCCTGTGCACCGTCACGGTGCTGTCCGGCGACGTGCTGGTGGCTGCCGACGCCCACGGTCATCCCTGGCTGCGCGACCTCGCGCCGGTAGTGGCCGGCGCTGTGGGTTCCTACCTCGGTGTTCCGCTGCTGCTGGCTGACGGGACCATGGTCGGTGCGCTGTGCGTCTACGGGGCCGAGCCGCGCAGCTGGACCGACTGTGACGTCGGCTCGACCTGCAAGGTCGCGGATGTCGTGGCCCTCGAGCTGCAGCGTCTCGTCGACGACGCGGACCGGCGGCCAGGGCCCGAGTAGGCCGGGCGATCCGCGCGCTTGCCGCTGAGCGTCCGCGCGTCCGTCAGCCGTCCGTCACCTGGGACCTCGAGCTCATCCTCGCTGTCTGCTCGACGCAGCTCCTTCGTGTCGAACTCGCTCACTGACGAGAGGGGTGAGCGCTCCAGATGAGGTTCGCTCCGCCAGGGTCAGGCCAGATGGCCCTATGCATCGCGTCGAGGGGACCTCCTACCCCGGTGCTGCTGAGGGATCGGGCGCCTCGCCGGTGTGCTTCAGACCAGCGGCCTCTCGTCAGCCATCGTCCGAGTAGACCGCTCGAGGCTCTGTGGGCGCCTCCAGATCTCCGACCCCGACAGTTCCGATCAGACCGGCCATGTCGACCCGTGAGTGATGACGAGGCGCGAACTACGGTCGGCAGATGGACGAGCTCCGACTGACGGTCGCCTTGACCAGCGACGAGTACGACGGCGACGTCGTCGACGTCGTCGACGTCGAGCGGGTGGCCGGTCTCCGTGCTGACGAACTCGGCGAGGTCCGCGCCCTCCTTCCCGCGCATGTGTCTGTTCGCACGGAACCCGGTTCCATCGGCAAGGGGTACTCGGGGCCGGGTGCCGTGCTCGCGATAGCTGGTGCAGTGCTGAACGACGGTGCGTCGTTCCTCGCGTGGGGGGCGGCGCTGCTTCAAGTCGCGCAGCACCTGCGCCAGAAGAACGCCAACCGGCGACTCAACATCGACGACCCCCGCACCATTGCCGCCGTTGCTGCGGCGCGGGCGACGCCGCTTGCTGATCGACTGCGAGGAACCCACTTCCTGGGCGGCTTCTGCCTGACAGGCGGCGGACCTGGCATGGGCGTGGATGCACGAGATACCTGGGTCTCGGCCTTCGGGTCTCAGAACGGTTGGGTCGTTGCGATCTACAGCTCGCCAAGCGGCCTGTTCCTCGGCAGCACGATCGTTTCGGGCGAGTGGGACCCGTCGATGGGACACAGGAGAGATCAAGCCGAGGTCAACCGTCTATTCCGCCGAGCCCAGACCCCCTGAACGGCGAGAGGAGCCGCCAGATTACAGACGACCCCTCCGACTGCCGCAATGACCGCCAGGCCGAGTTCGGCCTCGTCACTGGGGCACGTCGACTTGGAGGATGAGTCAGAACAGCCGTCGGGGCAGCATGCAGCCGACGACCCAGTTGGGCAGGTCGACGATCTCGTGGATGCGCAGCTCGGCGACGATGCCGAACAGGGCGTAGGCCTCGACCTCACTGATGCGCTGCGCCCTGGCCAGCGGCTCGATCGCCCGTCGGGTGGCGTCCCGGGCGGCGCTCATCAGGTCCGGGCCGATGCCTGTAAAGATCCGGTAGCCCTCCTCCGCGGGGAAGGTGCCTGGGACGACGAGTTCGGGCGAGTCGAGGCCGGCGTCCTTAATGAGGTCGACCTGCAGCGTCATCTGCATCGGGCACTCGATCGCGGTCCCGGAGATCTCGCCCTCCCCTTGAAGGGCGTGGCCGTCTGCGGCGGACAGCAGGGCTCCGTCGTTAAAGACCGGAACGATGAGAGTGGCGCCCGCGGTGAGGTAGCGGACGTCGATGTTGCCGGCCGCGTTGGTGGGGGTGATGGTGGCGAAGTCACCGTCCTGGGCGGGCGCGACGCCGATGCAACCGATCATGGGATGCAGGTCGAAGCGCGCGCCGTTGGGCATCTCGATGTGGCCATCGTCGAGCTCCCACACCTTGAGGTAGGGGTCGCGGATCTCGTCGCTGAGCAGGCCGAAGTCGGGCAGCAGCCCGCTCCAGCCCCACCTCAGCGGTGTCAGCTCCAGGACCGAGATGTGCAGCGCGTCGCCAGGCTTAGCGCCCTCGACGTAGATCGGGCCGACCAGGGGGTCCAGCTGCCGGTAGTCGATCTGTGCGATGTCGTGCGTGGTGGAGCTGCGGGTCAGCTCGCCGTCGGAGGCGTCCGGGGCCTGCAGCGACACCTGCTCTCCGGGTGTGATCGTCAGGACGGGTGGCTGCTGGCGGTTCCAGGTCCGGTGCTTGGACTCGTCGCCGAGCTGGTGGATCGTTCGCGTCGCGTGGACCATGTCTGCTGCTCCGTGTTCTGTGTCAGACCGCTTCGGCGGTCGCCGCGTCGTAGGCGACCTCGGTCGTGGTGCTGCGCCCCCGCTGCAGGTAGAGGATGGCCGCTCCAAGGAGCAGGAAGACCGCGATCGCGTAGGGCCAGTAGCGCAGCGGCGCGGGTGGCAGCGGCAGCAGCTGTGCCTTGAAGGTGTACACCAGCAGCGGGAGCGCGAGCACGGGCGGCACGAAGTTCCAGTACCGGTGGCGAGCGAGGTCGTCTCTGAAGAAGAAGATCGTTGCGGCGATGCTGGTCATGCCGTAGGCGATGATGACGGCGAGGGTTGCCAGGGCGCCCATCCAGCCGTAGACATCGGACGGCTTGTCGGTGAACGGGAAGAACGCCAAACCGCCGAGCAGACCCAGGACCATGCTCGCGTTCAGCGCCTTGTGCGGTGACAGGTGCCTTGGGTGCACGGCGCTGAGCTGGCTGGGGATCCGGCCGTCGCGGGCTAGGGAAAACACGACTCGGGCCGCGCCGTCGGCGGAGGCGAGCGCGCAGGCGAAGGTGCTCAGCGCTGCCCCGAGGTTGGTTGCTTGCGCCGCCCAGTTACCGAGGTAGCTGCCGGCGAGGTCGGTGTTGGGTGCCGCGGAAGAGGAGTAGGCAGCGATCCCGTCCTTGCTCAGGCCGAAGCCGACGGTCTGGGCGTAGGAGATGACGATGAACACGAGGCCGGCGAGGACGACGGCGGCCGCGAGGCTGAGCGGGATGGCGACCTCGGGTCGCTTGGACTCCTCCCCGAGCACCGCTGAGCCTTCGAAGCCGATGAAGGTCAGGAAGCCGAAGACCAGCGCCCCGCCCAGTCCGCCGGATCCGACCCCAGAGGGTGTCAGCGGCTTGAGCGTCAGTCCCTGACCGTGCGCCCCGCCCTTGACGAAAATGACGACCGCAAGCACGAACATCAGCAGGATCGAGATGCCTTCCAGGACGAGGAAGATCTTGGTGGACAGCTCGATCTTGCGGTAGCCCAGGGCCCAGATGCCGGCCCCGCCGAGCAGGAACATGACGGCCCACGGTGGGTTGACGCCGGTCACATTGTCGATGAGCAGGTCAGCGAAGGTTGCGAACCCGGCCAGCAGTGTGCCGATGAACGTCACGTACACCAGGGCCAGGCACCAGCCGGCGATGAAACCGAACCGCGGTCCGATCGAGGCCTTCGTCAGCCCGTACACGCTGCCGGCGTCGTTGAACCGCCGCGACAGACGGTAGAACCCCGCCCCCACACATGCGATCCCCAGCGTCGACAGAATGAAGATGAAAGGCACCCCGGCCCCGGCGCTGGCCGCGACGAACGGCGTATTCAGCCCCATCCCAGCCGACGGCGCCATCAGCGCGACCGGCAACGCCAGGACCTCGATGAACGACAGCTGGCGCACGAGCTTCACGTGACACTCCCTACTCATGGGAGGGCACAGCGTAGGGGCTCGAGGTTCACTCAAGTCAAGCAACATGCCGGTACAGACCCTGTCGCGGCGAAGGGTGAGGGCCGGTTGCCCTCTGAGGCCCCCCTGGGGCTGTTAGCCCCGGTCTTTCGGTAGCCGTCCGAGTGGAAGATCGTTTAGCCGCTCGGCTTGATTTGATCTTTGCTGGTTTTTGGGCAGGCGGAAGCGGCCGGCCTGATCGCCGGCTTCTCCGTTGGGTTCGTAGGGGCGGGAGTGCGCGGTCAGTGGGCCGGCAGCGGCAGAGCGATGAGCC
>JAABUJ010002349.1_pt1 | contig 23835 bp, 23 predicted proteins | sample 5559131 | NCBI WGS metagenome assembly JAABUJ01 (sample SAMN10711875, study PRJNA513366) | rock metagenome | isolation source: Antarctica rocks | place: Antarctica: Victoria Land, Mt New Zealand nord | collected 2016-01-07
AAGTCTTCCCCACAAGCTTCCACTGCCCCCGATCAAACGTACTCGGCTCGCTCGCCACAATCACATGCCGCCCATGCTCCTCCGCCCTCTTCCACGCCCGCGGATTCCCCCCCTCCTCCCTGTCCGCCGTACCCGGATACTTCCGATTAAGCGTCACGCCCGCCTCAGTCGAGTAATACAAGCTCGGCGGCTGCTCCGTCGCATGGTTCAGCACGCGGAACGCCACAAGCCGCTGCCCGTCCGTCGTCGCGATATTCAGATCATTCGCGCGGGCCCCCGCCCGGCCCAGGACGTCCTGCTGCAGACGCACGACGGTCTCGACGGTCTTGCGCAAGGCGTCGAACATGGCGGCCGTCGAGTACGTCTCGCGCTCCCAGGCGGGCGCGGGGGCGCCGTTGGTCAAGTACGTGATGTACAGGGCCGCGAGGTGCTCGGAGTCGGTGGTGCCGGCGATGTGGGCGAAGGCGGCGGCGGACAGCAGGGCGGCGAGCGGGCGGCGGATGGCGAGGAAGTCGGCGACCTTGAATAAAAAACAATTAAATAACCAAAAACATTTATAAAACAAAATAAAATAACTAAACATACGACGCCGTTGTGCATAAAGGCATGGCGACCGAAGATAAAGGGGTGATTGTTGACCGACGCTGTGGCGGTGGCGGTGGCGGCGCGGATGTGGCCGAAGCAGGTGGTGGTCGAGGTGTTGGCGCAGATGGAGCGGAAGTTGAGGTCGTTGAGCGGGGGTTGGGCGGTGCGGTAGAGGGCGGGGAGGAGGGGTGCGAGTTGTCGGTGGGCGTTGTCGTCAGTGGTGCCCGTGTGCTTGTCTGGGTTGGGGTGGGCGTCGTCGGTGCTGGTGAAGGACGAGCGGGCGTTGGTGTACCATGCTATGCCGATGCCGTCGACGTTGAAGAGCCGGTTGCGAGCGGAGATCTCGTGCTCGGTGGTGATGTTGTTGGGGTCGTGCGAGAGGAGGTATGGGAGGTAGTGCTCGTGCACTTGCTTGGAGAGGGAGTGGGCCTGTGGATGGGCTGTTAGTGTTGAGCGGTGATTGGGGAGAGAGGGGTGGGTAGTTATAGTACGGGCGTGACTAGAACGTCTTCAAGGAGACATTCCTCCGTCTCGGAGATGTATGCGAACCAGCTGTCAATTGTTGTCAATTACCTGCTTCTTGACCCGTTTGATGCATCACTTACCGGCACATGATGATATCTTGAGGTTGTTGTCAGTTCTCAATTGCGACAAACGTTGTTTTGTGTGGAGGTTGGCCTTGGTGTGGGGACAAACGAAGTCAAGTTCAAAGTTCATCGAATGGGAGACTAGTATATCACGGACGCTAATTCACAGATGGCCATCAGCCATGCCAACCCGATTCAAGTAAACATGATAGAAAGTCTAATAGCTCATGCTTGATAACGACATGACCGCTCCCTCCGCATTGTGTGTATCTCATTCCGACATCACCCACTCAACCAGACAACCAGACAACCTCCCGTAACTTGAACACCAGCATCTATGGTTGCCACTTTCTAAGCCATACCACTACAAAAACATCTTCAAACCAAAACCATAATCGCAACGAGGTATTCCCTTGCCATAACCTTTTTGCCCTTTCCCCATCCAACTCCTCCCTCATACCCTTAAAAGCTCTCATCGTGGAACGGATTGTTGATTAATTCCGGAGGCTTATCCGGCATCGTGACTCTGATCGTCTTACATTCGCAGAGATTCTCACAGTGCCTCGTCAACTGTGCGTTGTGCCAGAGCCGCGACATTTGATCGGTTCCAGCAGAACATGTGGGCCGGTCGCCTGGCCTTTTGTCGACGCAGTTGCAGTGACCGCCGGGCAAGGTGGTGCAGTATCGTTCAAAACTCGTCCAATAATAATGTTGGAAGTAAAAAGGAGAAGGGTAGTTGGTTACGTCAAGTAGAAGGTTATCTGCGAACGGGCAGGAAGCGTACTTGTGGGACAATGAGCATTAGTAGGGTGGAGAAAGGAACGGGATGAGAAGAACGAACGATCGAAAATGGATTGAAGCGGGGCTGGAGGGGCCCGTTTGCGAGTGGGGAGGCGCTTGTGGTAGACAGGAGGATGAGTGATGCCATCACCACGTTCCCGTATGTGAGAAGCTTGGCTTCGATGCTTGATGATAAATGCATCTTGGAGTGAGATCAAGATCCCCGCTTGAGTTGCTAAATCGTCGGGCAAGGTTCAAAGGTGAAAGGATGAATCAACCTGGAATTGATTCTCAAGCGATGTCTTGATAGGTAGAGCAACCTACTGTCTAAGCTTCGCGTTCGCATCGCTGCGACTTTGTAAGTTCTTGTAGTACTGTATGTTCTGCTAATACCTTACTTAACTCTTGGAAGATTGAACATTGCGGCGGTGCAGACCGAAACTCTCGATATGCATCTGCCGAATGGTGGGGGTGCCGTGTGAAACAGTTCGCGCATCGCAAGTTTGAAGGTTAAGCGCAGCACTGACACCAACATAGCATTTGCTCACACATCCTTTGCAGTTTTGTGTAGCATTGCCAATCCAACGGATCTCGATCTGATCTCTCAGCCCGATTGATAGGCGCTCAAACAGGTAGAGCCAGATAACTTTCAGTACGGAGGCTTGCTTCTCAGTTGTTGATGCGGCTCTCAGTGAGCTTCCTGAAAACGTCATCTCCTTCCTATTGGGCGCAGTCAAGACCATGAGGCGGTGACCTTGGGTTCATTGTTGCTGCTCGGAATTGATTCTGAGACAGCTTGCAATGAACTCGATCAACCGGTATCATACAGGAAGACAGATATGCGCCTAAAGCAACCCTTGCTTTTGTAAACTAGACGCAAAACATTAGCAGAGCATTCTTTTAGGGTCATAGCCGAAGTGGTTCAACGTACTCATAATACACCTTCTCCGGCATAACGTTCCCGTCCGCATCCTCCATCTGTACGATACCATCGACGCCGGCCTTCTCCTTCTTCTTATCCCTCTGAATCTTATCCCACAGTTTCAGGGCATCTTCGATTCCAGTGATTTCACGGAATAGACTCGTATTGGTGATACCCAAGCACTTCAAGCCATAAATATGCCTGGCTTCGTTGAAGTGTTTGTCGAATGCTCTCCGACCCATATATACAAAGTTACCGCATATCTCGCAAGGAAACTCCACGCCCAGTCCGTGTAGCTTGTAGAGCCAATATGGAATCGGCTTGCCATCCCAAGCCAGCGGCAGTTTCAGTGGGTTGTAGATCTTTTCGTCGCCGTCCGAATCCGATTCATCGTCACCGTTACGGGCGAGTGGTTCAGCCGACTCCGCAAAGAGCGCATCAAGTTCCATCTGTCGTTCCCGCTTAGTCATTCCCTGCTTCCGTTCCACATTGACCCGAGTGTCGCTACGCTCGGTTTGTGTGCTACCAGCCAGTTTACGTATCCGAAACTCTCGCTCAGCAATAGCACGCTCTTTCAGCCTCTGCACACTCGGACCTCTGCTAGCCACTGCGCCATTAGATTCATCGTTCGAAACATGTGTTTGTCTTGCCGTCTTCGCCTCCACTGCTCGAATATGCTTCTTGCCAGTCAAATGGTTCTTGTAGACATTGTTGTTCGTAAACTCCTTTTCACAGTCTGAACACCAGACTCCCTCTCCAGTACCTTCTGTTTGTGGTGCGGCAGGTCCGACTGATGCATGTTCTGCTCCCCATCCTGGAACATCATTGCCATCCCAGGCGGTCTCGAAATCCTTATCGAAAGCATGAAAGAGCTTGTCCAAGTCCTCCAACGGCCTCGTCCGCCTCAGGAAGCCCTCAAGATAACCCGCCAAACCTCCAACATACTTAAAGTATTGTTCGGTAGTCTTATCTGACCTCTTGATAGGACACTGTGGAGGTGTGAATATGTCGAAGTAGTCCAAATATTGGAGATATGTCAATCTCTTCACTCCTGGTAGATTTAGATAGCCCTCATGCTGCGTCGTGAGATCCAAGAACCGCCCATATGCCTCTTCCCCGGTAAACATATTGTCCACTTCCGAGGTTACTATGTCCCCATCTGCAGGAGCCTTGCGCTTGTACGCTCGCTCAAGGTTCTCTACCGGCTCATTTGGATACCGTCGATGGTGTTCTTTGATGTCCTCCATTTGCTTGTAGAACTCATCGAAAGGATCTCCGGTCGATATCGTCTGAATTTCTTTCGCTCGTGCCCCATTTGTGTCATTGTAGATATCCAGTAACCGTTTTGATTGCTCCTGAATGCGACTTAGGAAGCCGGATATCTGATGATCTCTGTTTAATCGATCTCGTAGCTTTTGAATAGGTCAAGGAGTCAGCCTGATCTCATCAAGACAGGTTTTATACATCAAGAGCTTACATGTCTGGGGTCCTCTAGAGTGCGATCACTAATCCCCTGCTCTAATCTCTCCAAGTCCTCGTGGAGGAATCTCTGATCTTCGATTAACATGCTCGCGAGGAAGGATTCTTGGGATGTGTGATTGAGAAACAGTTAGTCCTGAAATAGAGCTTCGTTCGATGTATCATAGACTTGATATACAAATTGTTGCAAGTTTATTTTCAGCGCAACGTCGTCGTCGCGAGAACCCAGGTTTTCCAAGTGTCTACATAACTCGCTGACCAATCATAGAGCTTCATGCTCCAAAAATCGCGCTAAGCATCCAGCAGCAATAAGTTAGCTTCCATAGACAGCCTCTTTAGAGACATCACACCACGTACAAGCCAACTTTTCACCATTCCAGATCAACAGAAGACACGATGGCCGAAGGTATCGACAGAAAGGCGGAAGGTGAGAGAAATCTAAACAACCAAGGTCAAAATGGTCGCTGATCAGTGCAACAGAGAGGATGGAGTTTGCGACGTCGAAGGAAGTGACTGTGTAAGTCAGCATCTACGTCTGTAATAGAATCTTGACTGATATACTTACTATAGGGCACCGACATGTAAGACTTGAATTCCAGACTTACGGTCTACTTACTGAGTTCTCCTCAGTCGAGGCTATGCATCTGAAAGGTAGGGCTTATCCATACAACCAAGCTCTCTACCTGAGATTGACCCGGCATAGAGAATCTACTTCGAGGAATCTACGCATATGGATACGAATCTCCGTCAGCTGTTCAGTCACGGGCTATCGTCCAAATCTGCAAAGGCCGCGATACCATAGCTCAGGCACAGTCCGGAACCGGCAAGACGGCTACATTCTCGATTAGTATATTGCAAGTTATCGATACGGCTGTCAGAGAGACACAGGGTATGACTTTTCAGAGCTTGATATATTGCGGATCGTCAAAGCATGCTAATGAGCACGGGTATAGCTCTTGTCCTCTCGCCTACCCGCGAGCTCGCAACCCAGATACAGTCCGTCATTATGGCTCTCGGAGACTATATGAACGTTCAATGCCATGCCTGTATTGGCGGCACCAACGTCGGCGAGGACATCCGTAAACTTGATTACGGACAGCATGTGGTATCAGGAACACCTGGTCGCGTGGCTGACATGATCCGTCGGCGTAATCTTCGGACTCGCCACATCAAGATGTTAGTGCTTGATGAAGCCGATGAACTTCTGAATCGCGGATTCAGGGAGCAGATTTATGACGTTTACCGTTATCTTCCCCCGGCGACACAAGTCGTGGTCGTTTCGGCAACGCTTCCCTACGATGTCTTGGACATGACGACGAAATTTATGACTGATCCGGTGAGGATCTTGGTCAAACGTGACGAACTGACATTAGAGGGGCTCAAACAATACTTTATTGCTGTGGAAAAGGAAGAGTGGAAGTTCGATACCTTGTGCGATCTTTACGACACGTTGACGATTACACAAGCTGTCATCTTCTGCAACACTCGGAGGAAGGTCGATTGGCTCACGGACAAGATGAGAGAAGCTAACTTTACGGTATCATCGATGCATGGAGAGATGCCGCAGAAGGAGCGAGACAGCATCATGCAGGATTTCCGCCAAGGGAATTCGCGCGTCCTGATCTCTACCGATGTATGGGCTCGAGGTATCGATGTTCAACAAGTCTCGCTCGTCATTAACTACGACTTACCCAGCAATCGTGAGAATTACATCCACAGGATCGGGCGCAGCGGAAGATTTGGCCGCAAGGGTGTCGCCATCAACTTCGTGACCAGTGAGGATGTGAGGATTCTGCGTGATATCGAATGTAATACCTTTGGCTTCCCTGAACCAACAAACATAGCTAACCGTCACAGTGTATTACTCCACGCAGATCGATGAAATGCCGATGAATGGTGAGTCTCAACGTCATGTTCTTGACTGAAGCCTGCTAACGATAATGCAGTCGCCGACCTACTTTCTTGAAGGGGGGGATAATCGTCTTTCGACAGAAGTCTTTCCCATCTACAGCCCTCGGAGATCACCTTGGATCTGCAGCCGGAAGGGCACGTCACCTGATGCGTTCGCTCATGGGTCGAGGGGTGGGCGCTTGATGTGCGGAGGAAACGGGCTATTTACTAGCAGGTCTGTACGAGAAGCAAAATTAGCTATTCGGTATGCTGACACTGGCAGGTCCAGATCGAGATACCGTAGTTGAATACAAACAATCAGAGAAATTATCATTTCCGACCACCCTCGCGTTGCGTTCCCAGCAGTCTTGTTCACAACCCGACGATGAGTACGAAGTAGTCTCGCTCGACGCTAATGCTCGGCTATCAGGCCTTTTGACATCACCGATAAAACATGACAATCCTTCTGTCCCTGACCTGGCAGTTATTCCTCCAATTGACTCTTGGATACCGTCTGCGAATAACTTACTCATCACATCTGGGTTGAGCTTGCAACAGCGTTCACAGTAATTGTGTTTGTACGGTGCAGAACTAGCTTCCCGTCGAGCGCATTGCGCGTACTGCTAGCCCTATCAATTCTAACTCTTAAGCCTGATATGATGAGTACAACCAAATTCAAAGCGGCCGCCGTGCATGCCGCGCCCGTCTACATGGACAAGGCCGCGACCCTCAAGAAGGTCGTCGAGCTGATCAAGCAAGCCGGCGAAGAAGGCATCAGCCTCCTCGTCTTCCCCGAGACCTTCGTCCCAGGCTATCCCGTTGAGTCTCCTCCCCCTCCCCTCCCCACCCAACCATTAACGCCTCCCACCCCCACAGTACTTCATCGAATGCTACCCGCCCCTCAACCAAATCACCGCCCTAACCAGCTACGCCGAACAATCCCTCGTCGTCACCCCCCACTCCCCCGACCTCCTCCCCCTCCAAACCGCCTGCCGCGCCTCCTCCGTCGCCATCTCCCTCGGCATCTCCGAGCGCGTCGCCCACGGCTACACCCTCTTCAACTCCCAACTCCACATCGACACCACCGGCGCCCTCCTCGGCGTTCACCGCAAGCTCCAGCCCACCTACGTCGAGCGCGCCGTCTGGGCTCAGGGCTCCGGCCACACCCTCCGCACCTGGCGCACGGAAGCAGGGTATAACCTCGGCGGCCTCGCCTGCTGGGAACACACCATGAACGGCGCCCGCCAGGCCCTCATCCACTCCGCCCAGCACGTCCACGCCGCAGCCTGGCCCGCGCTTTCCACCATGGCGGGCTTCGAAGCCGTCGCGGACGCGCAGATCGAGGCGCTTATGAAGGCGCACGCCCTCACGGCGCAGGTCTTCGTCGTGGCCGCGAGCAATTTCGTCGACGACGGCTGTTTGCGCTGGATGGAGGCTACCCTCGGCCCGCAGGACTTGCTGAAGCGCGGCGGCGGCTGGTCGGCGGTCGTGCATCCGTTTTGCACGTTTCTAGCGGGCCCGCATACGGGCGCCGAGGAGAAACTGGTCGCGGCGGAGGTTGATTTGGCGCAGTTGGCGGCGGTCAAGGTCTGGGTTGATGCGGCGGGGCATTATAGGCGGCCGGAGGTGCTGGAATTTCGGGTTGATCGCTCGCCAAGGTGGGAGGACGATCGAAGGGCTGCTGGGGGGAGTGCGGCTGGGGCGTCGCATGCGGTTGAGGCGGCGGTTGAGAGTGGGGAGGCGTCGGGGAGGGAGATGGGGGGTGGGGCGGGTGGTGTGGCGTGATTTGCACTTGCTTTGTAGCTGCGAATGGGGGCTCTAGTGATAGATCATCGTCTTTTTACGTCCGTCTCCCCGTCTTGTTGTGGTTGTATACTACCGTGGTATAGCCCTTATAGATAGACAAGGTAAATATCTCAAGAGCTAGCGAATGGAGATTCGAACACGAGAGAGTCGTCCCTGCTGGCGCTGTTCGCGTGCAGGGCTCCTAACAGTCACACTCTCACTCTCAGGACCCGCGCACGCTTGCCAACGGCGCTGCCCCCCGGTGGGAACATTGACCCTCCTGAACGAACACCTTGCTGAGCTCGTGATTGGAAATTAACACATGAGGTCTTGCAGTATGCGTAATGGTAATTGTATCTGCGAAACCCTAAGTAGAAGCTTGGGAGGGAGGTCGTTCCGCAGTACGGAGTTACCTTGTGTGCTTGTACATACCTTATGTATGGGTTGGATGGCGTCAAGTTGAGTTGAATCACACGGTCACGTCATGTCTTTGAAGAATGGGTCTGTAAGGTGCCTACGGTACCGGCCTGTCTTCCGCCGAGCCATTTCCGACGGAAACACGGGGGGAGGAAGGTGGGTAGAGATAGCTGTACGGGCGTATGCGTACTGATCGTCCGACTACGTAGCGGGACATGAACGTTCTCGTCCAAGGAATACCGTCTTAACTTCTAGTCCTTCCCCATCACATTTGTAGGCTAGAGTCGCGCAGGTAGGTCACGGAAGCACCATGTAAGATGTAAGACCAAATCTCCATTGCTACGGATACGGATAGGGTACGGGTAGGGGTACACGACGCAGGAAGGACGGGCGTGGTGCCAGCGACGAGAGCGTCAGCGTCAACAGCAGCAGCAGCAGCAGCACCACCACCACCACCACCACCGTCAGTACCAGTAAACAAGCCCAAGACATGAAACGCCCGACAACCACGAATCTCAAAACAATCGCCATTAATCCACCAATAACAAGACGCCCGAGTAGCACATTCGTCCCCCGACCTCTGAGCATTGACGACTCGAACACCACCGACCAGCCAGACAAGCCCAGGAAGAAAAAAGGGCAAGAAAAGGAGGAAAGGAAGGGAGTCTCAACCCGTAGACATGCACACCGAAGTCAGTCGATACAGGGAGTCTCGCCTCCTCTCCTCTCCTCTTCTCTTCATTCCTATACATTTCCATTCGTCGGTCAATCCTGGGAGCTCTTACATTCAAAAGCGCCTGCGACGGAACCAAACACCGACGCTCAACCTGTAGACATACACCGAAGTCAGTCGATACAGGGTGCGCGGTGCTTAGGTCCGTCAGCGAAGGGGGATGGATGAGCTCGACCCAGTGGTTGACGTCGAGGATAGGAAGATGGGTGGCGTTGAGTGCAAGGTAAACAAAGCGCGGGTATGGCGATTGAGATGATAAATTGAAGCTGGGTAGGGTGCGGATCGTCGGTGAAACTGCGTCGTCCAGTGATGGTGAACAAGAAGGATGCGCGATAGCAATGCTCCGTCACAATGTGATTGACCATGGCGCAACAAAGTTTAAACCATCAGCGCATCATCGACCTTCTCCTCCGCGACGAGGACGGTGACACTCTCCCGAAGTGGCGTGAGCTTTCCGTTGTTCTCCTCGACGACGTCAACCTCGTCACCCTTGGCGCTCTCGCTCTCCCAGATTTCGATTTCGGGCTGTTGCTCTTGCTCGACGAGAAGCCCGGCAACATCGACGGGACCGAGAACCTTCTTCGACTCTTCGACCTGCGCCAAGAAGTCCTTCCAGCCGTCTTGTTTCGGCGACGTGGTCGTGACAGGCGGTAACGTCGGCTCAGCTGTTGCCTTGACCTCTACCGGAGCAGACACGGTGGCCAGCTTGTCGTTCGATTTCTCGGCCGGAACGATAATGTAGGAAGAGGCGTCGCATCCGTCGGCGTAAAAGTCTTTGGCATTGAGTTCGCCCAGGTGCATGCGAGACTCGTCAGTCATCTCATCCCTTCGGTCGGATCTCCTCGAGGGGGCAGCAGCGACGGTACCGTTGATTGAAGCTGAGGCCGTCAGTCCGTCGAGGGGTGGGATGTTTTCTTTTCCGCGATCATCTTTGGCGGCTCGGCGACTCTCGTCGTCGGAAATATCGAGCGTGCAGGTGGAGTGGTTCATCAGGTTGCTCATCTCGTCGTCCTCCGTGTCTTGGTAGATGTCGAACATCCAGCCCCTCGGGGTAGCGTCTTCGAGGGTGGGCACATAAACCTCCTTCTTCTGAGTGGTACCGTAGGATGGAATAGTGCCACTGAGAGCCGCGTCAATGCTGAAAGGAGCGGCATCTCGAGTTCGAGCTCCAGAAAACGAAGGTGGTTCGATCCGAGTGAAGGGCGAAGATGCAGTACGACGACGGGAGAGAATGCCAACACGTTTGCTCTTCGGGGATCTACCAGCCACAGCAGGAGCGGTGGACGGCGTTGCTGTTCTCTTTCGCTGTCCCAAAGGTGACGATGGTGTGTCGAGGCGGACGGAAGGCTTGTTGAAGTTGGTAATTGGAGTTGCCGCTCCGGTCAAGACGAATTGAGCTGTTTTCGCTGGCTTGACGGGAAGACCGTCGAAGTTCTTGGCCTTCTTGATGGACGAGCGAAAGATTTCGGGATCGACATTCTCCGTGTCATTGTCAAGAAATTCCGTGGACGGAGGGTAACGTCGCTTCACTGGCGAGGCAAGGATGGTGGGAAGAGCTGAGATAAGTCAGGATAGGTAAGTTACAAGGTCATGAATCTGCATTTGAATATGGCAGTGCGAGTTCATTCGTAAAGACGTACCATTTTGTCGGTTCTTCGTGTTCGTGAGATTTCTCAGTCGAGAGTTGTCGACGAAGCCAAACGGCTGCCTCAATGGAGACGACACGGCGGCCATTGTTCGAGTAATGTTTGCCTGAGTTTGAAGGTGGAGAAGGAATTGTTGTGTTGTGAGGACTTCGGAGGTGTAAAGGGCGCTTGGAGTAGAGAGTTGTAGAAGTTGAAAGCAACGTGAGCAATGTTGGCGATTTAATTTAAGTCGACAACAACAGTGTTACTTTGTATTTACCTGCGAGACGTGCAACACCCCGATCTGATTCACAGCTTGAATTCACAGATTCACGAGCTGTGAATTGAGAAGTGTTGTTGTCGAGATGGGAGTAATGAGCGTTAGAGCGTCCGCTTGAAGCCTGAGGAAGAAAGAAGGAAGAACGAGGAGTGGGAGCGGCGATGTTGTATATTCGCTGTTCCCCTTCCGCAATGCAGGTGCTGCACAGCTGCACACCACTAGGTACAAAGTAAGAAAAATGTCCAAGCAAGGAATTGTGCAGATCTTAGAACAGGAGCTGTCGGAGAAACACGTTCGATGTTCGACCTGGGAGAGACTTGCGAGAAACTCGACGGTTGTACTGCAGGCAAGCAGTGGGGGCAAACCACCAGGCACCAAGCAACCAAGCAGCGCGTCGAGAGCGTGTGTTGATGTGATGCTGCCTTAGTCCCCTTAGTTCCCAAACCCAACCATGTGACGTGACGGGTGTGTTATGCTATTTATGCTATGTTATGCGGTATTATGCTGTGTCCTGCTCTGTTATGCTCTGTTATGCTCTGTTATGCTCTGTTATGCTCTGTTATGCTCTGTTATGCTATGTTAAGCTGTGCTGTGCTGTGCATATTTATCGGTGTGTCAGTAGTGTCAATGCTTTGCTCACTGAGGCTGTCGAGTGGATCCATATTTAGGGGGAAGGAGAACCCCAGCGGTAATTTTTAATTGTTTTTAATTTTCGGGGAAGGGGTACGCGTTTCTGTAAAAGATACTTCAGGCGCGCTCCCCGACGCGACTATAAATTGGACAGGCTCCCCCTTCGTGTACTTGTACTTGTACTTGTGCGTACGAAGTACCGTGAAGGATGGTGTACCTACCTTAAGGTAACCTCTTCAATTCAGAGTTCCTGTGCACTTCCGTTAGTCTGCCTTACGGTCCGTGGATTGGTTGCCTGATCGCCTCAGACCGGTTAGAGTAGGCGTCGTGTTGTGAGCGCAAGGGAAGTCGGAGAGGAGAGTGCATGGCGCACTGCAGCTCTCCACATCCAATCATTCTGATGTCACAGCCGAGTCGAAGACAGCTTCGAGACTGAGCCTCGAGCGCGAAACTCTCACGGCTTGGATTGCTATTTCTATCTCCATCTTCAAACCAGAATTCAATGCTACTTGACCTTGAACGTGCGACAGTGATTGACCCCTTATGCAGCAACGGTTCGGCTATGGAAGAGATTTGTGCAGTCATTAACTACCGTTGGTTAGAGAAGATTTAGACACATCCAGACCATTAACAATGCCGAGACCAACCATCCTCGTCGTCGGCTCTCTAAACGCAGATCTAATCACACGGACCTCTCGAATCCCAGCGCCAGGAGAAACACTGACCTCGCTATCCTTCGACACCGGCTCCGGAGGCAAAGGGGCCAACCAAGCCGTCGCCTGTGCCCGACTCTCCCGTCGCAGAGATGCAGTCCAACAGGGAGACGTCTTGGTGCGTATGGTCGGTGCCGTGGGCGATGACATCTTCGGCCACGATCTCCTTGCAGGGTTAAGAAAGGACGGCGTCGATATCACCGGCGTCAAGATCCAAACAGGGGAGAAAACAGGCGTAGCCACCATCATCGTCGAAGAACAGACTGGAGAGAACCGCATCCTGTTCTCACCCAATGCTAATTATACGCTCAAACCGGAGGACTTCACTTCGCTACCGGAGCCTTTACCTGATGTTATCGTGTTACAGCTCGAGATACCATTGGACACCGTCCTGCAGATATTGAAAATAGCGCATGAGAAGAAGATCCAAGTAATCTTCAACCCTGCGCCAGCCACTGCACTGCCGGAGGAAACATACAGATGCATCACTCATCTCATCGTCAACGAATCCGAAGCCATGATCCTATCAAGCGACACGTCTGACCAGTCTCTGCGAGAGGGGGCGCTCATTCGCACAGTAGACCACTTTAGAAACCTTGGCGTTACGCACGTCACAATCACCCTAGGATCCAGAGGCGCGTTCTTCTCAAGAGGGCCGAATTATGCTGAATGGCCAGCGTGCGAGGCAAAGGTTGTCGATACAACCGCGGCAGGCGATACATTTGTCGGAGCATACGCTGTTGAGGTTGCGAAACACTTGGGAAAGGGCTCAGATAGGGCGGAGTTTGATATTGTTGAAGCGGTCAAGTTCGCCCGAAAGGCTGCTGCAAAAACAGTCGAAAGGAAGGGAGCACAAGCTGCCATTCCATGGAGGGATGAAGTGTAATGTTTGTCTACCTTACCAAATAGCAACAGATCGCTGTCCTAAATTGCTGTAAGCATTAACGAGCCGAAGCTTAAAGCGGTCACAGACGGCAGAACCCGGAAGATAAGTATGATGACGTCGACACCACAAACTACAGGTCAAACACCATCAGATATCCCCAAACCCACAACCTCAACCCCCACAACCCCCTTCCATTACACCTCATCACACACCTCCAAACCGCTCCACACTTCCAATCCACTCCACCCACTTCACCCACCATGTCCTCCTCCACCGCCCAAACCCAAGACCAAGCCCCCCCCCCCCCCCAACGAAAACCCCCCCGACACGCAAAAACTGACGCACAACGACTCCAACCCCAGCCAAAACGCCCCGACGGGCGTCGACTACGAGCCGCACCCGGAGAAGTCGCTCCAAATCTCGCCCGAGCACGAGCAGATCGTCCGCCACATCACGAACCTGTACAGCGGCAGCGCCAACGAGACGGATATGCGCGTCTACGCCGAAAAGGCAGTTTACGACGACCCGTGGAGTTACTGCGATACGCGGTATAAGATTGCCGGGCAGTGGTATGGTGCGTAGCGCTCTCCGTGGTCCCTTCGTCTTTCGGTCCGCTGCGTCAAGGCCTAGCAAGACCCCTGGGCCCACGCCAGCGCCGGGGGCGACGAACCCAACTCACAAGACCGACCATTGATTGTTGCGCACAAACAGGAATCCCAAAACTCATGGCCTCATCCAAGACGCTAAAAACCGAAATCGTGCACGACACGCCCGACTGCATCATCTACAAGCAGCAGCAGGAGTACACGCCGCGCCTGCTGCGCTTCAGCAAGCCGGTCAACAGCCTGATCACGCTGACGCTGGGCGAGGCGGGCCAGGTCAAGTATCATAAGGATCAGTGGAACGAGAAGGATTATAGTCATGAGGGGCTGGGCATGGTGCTGAAGCGGCTGAATGGTGATTATTTGACGGTTGTTACTAGGCCGCCGGGGGATTTGTAGGGTTGTTTTGTATTATACAGGGGGGATGATTGGTGTCATGAGTATATAACGAGGTGGATATCTACTTAGGTGCTTGTACAGTCGGGGAGTAAGGGCCGACGATCCGATGTTTCCTTTCCCTCAATTGGTGGGAGTGCGTTCAAGATTAGGACTCCGCCATCGTCCGCCCTCCACTCCCGCCAGCTCGATACGACACTGAGCTTTTGTCAATCTGTGCCGGTGCCATCGTGAGTACCCGGCGCAAACTACAAGCATCTACCTATGTGCGATCCTTCTCCGCCAGAGCCGGAAATGCGCTTAGATACCTGCTTTCTTCTCTCCCTTCCCTTCCCTCCCCTTCCCTTCCCTTCTCTTGTCCTCCCTCTTCTCCTCCCTTCGCACTCCATACCACACCACACCAAACCCACTACAGTAGCCTTCAGGTGCTTTCACAAGAAGACGTACCCCTACACGATGCATCGACGCGAACCCCGCACTCGGAACCGATCGCCCTCGCCCTCGCCCTCGCCCACGCCCACGGCAATATACCATGGAGGAGGATACAGCAAAGTCGATCATGAGTGACGGTGAAGAAACGTATGTACCAAAACGCTAAGCGTACGTGAGGAAAACATTTCGTCGTGACGGGAAGAGAAGGAGCTTAGTTGATATAACAATATTGATTGACGGAACGCCGTGCACGCTATGCTTTGAGAGAAGGAAACATAAGGGAAGGGAAGAGAAGGGAAGGCAATGCGATGCCCTGCAATGACCCTCCTGCACGCTCGTCCCCGCCCTGCTAAACGTCCTCATCGCTGACAACCATCATGCTGCCCTCGTCCTCTCCCGCCACAGTCCCCATACTCAACCCCCTCCCGCCTCCACCTCCACCGCCCCCGCCATCACCAACCCCTCTCCTGTTCCTCCTCCCAACACCCCCACCCGTCTCCCTCTCCCTCTCCCTCTCCTCCAACACCTCCCTCTTCCTCAACCTCAACACCCCCTCAAACTCCTCCTCCACCTGCCTCTGCGCCGCCCCGGCCCCCGCATCCCACTCCCCATCCCCCTTCCCCCCCTCCTCCCCACCCACCCCGCCCTGCGCATGCTCCTCCAGCGCCTTGGCCAACAAATCCGTCGCGACCGGATCCTGCGGATTAACCGCCAACGCCTCATGAAACGCCACCACGCTCTCCGCCGCGCGACCCAACTCCAACAACACCAACCCCTTGGCACAGAAAATCCCCGCATCACGCCCGCCCTGCCTCAACACCTCGTCGAACTCATGCAGGGCTTGGTCGAACTTCCTCAGCCGGCGATAGGCGTGGCCGAGATTCGCACGCGTCGCGATCCACGCGCGCGGGTCGGAGTCGATGTCGGCGGCCATGCGGAGGGCGTCGGCGAAGACACCAACGGCGTAGTCGAGGTGGTCCTGGTGGTAGAAGACGACGCCGAGCTCGTTGAGGAGGAGGGGGTCGGTGGCGCAGAGGGCGTGCGCGGCGTTGAGGTACTCCTGGGCGAGGGTCATGTTGTTGAGCTGGAGGTTCTGCATGCCCAGGAAGAGCTGCGGCAGGTGCGTGCCCTGGAAGAGGCGCGCGGCGGTGGAGTAGGCGGAGATGGCCTGGTCGTGCTCGCCTTCGGCGGCGAAGGTGTGGGCGAAGCCGATCCAGGCCGGGCCGAAGTGCGGGTCCATCATCGAGGCTTTGGAGAAGAAGCGGCGCGCTTCGGCGATCTTGCCGCTTGTCAGGTAGTAGACGCCGACGGCGAGCCAGGTGGCGGGCTCGTCCGGGTGGAGGTCGGCGAGGCGGTGGGCGACGAGGAAGAGGGTGTTTTTCTGGGAGAGCTCGTGCAGGCAGGCGAGGTGGAGGGGGTAGATGGTGAAGTTGAACTGGTCGTTGTCGAGGATGGATTCGGTGATGGAGAGGGCTTCTTTGAAGCGGCATTGGGTGAAGAGGAGTTCGGCTCTGGCGAGGAGGAGGTCGGGGTTGTTGGCGAGGTTGTAGTGGGTCGAGAGCGTTTCGGTCGCGACGTTGAATTCGATGGGGTTTTTGTATTTGGAGAGACGTGTGGTGTAGAGCATCTTTGCGAATTGCGCGGCTTCCTGCGATGCGGAGCTGTCCTCCGCCACCGATATCGAGTCGAAGTCCAGAGAACCTAGGAATTCCCACTCTTCGTCCGGCGACAACAACGAGTTTTTCATCAGTTGATCGAACGCTTCGAAGCATTGCACGTCTATCCGAACGGCGGCCTTGTAGCACTCCTTGGCTCGGTCGAATGCATTCTGCTTGGCATAGCATATCCCCCTCAGATAGCACATGGCCGCTTCGAACCTGATGTTCGAAGCACTTTCCTTTTCCCTCTCCTCGCTCCGGTCTATTCGGTCGGGCTTCTGAGCTGCCTTGCCGTGCCTCGACCCTCCGTTCCGCAGACTACCGTTGACATGTTGCAGTTTGCGCCGGCTGTTGCTGGGAACGACTATAAGGTGTACAGGGTCCTGCTCTCCGAGTACCGACAGAGCCTCCTCGAATTTGCTCTGTTTAATATGACATAGTGCCGAGAGGTAGCGGCACGAAGGACTTCGAGAGAGCAGGTCATGTTTCGACAGGAAGCCCAGTGCGCGGGTGAAGTTGCCGGTAGAGAAGTGGACCTGTGCGAGCCAAAAGGCGTCAGTATCGCTGCCTGATTCGCCGTCAGCCTGTCATCCCAGCGTTTTCGAGAGGAGCTGGACTTTGAACCTGTAATTGCCAACAGCTTGTCGCCAATGTATATTGCAGACTCGTACTGGTGCTTGTTCATAGCATCTTGTCGCCAGCTTCTCAGAAAGCTTTCCATAGTGAAATGTACTCTTTCAAGTTTGAACTATGTTCAGGGCCATCCCAATATTGCCCAATACTCTCGAAAACGGTTCTAAATATTGGTCCAGAAGAATGCTTATTTACGAGTAACGCATATAGCTTGACCGCGCCTTTGGTTTCGGTGGGGAGACGCGATCCCGAATCCGCTTACGTAATTCTCCCCCACGGCTCTTATGTCCATACTTCCGACCTCGAATTCCTTCTCCGTCACACTTCATAACAGAAGTCAGAACGCATTCAAATCAACCGCCAAATCCTTTCCCGTCGGGAATCTCATAGGCTGGACGGTCATATTGGCGTACGAGATCGATTGATTGGCACTCTTAAGACTTCTTTCGTCCCTGGATTCATTTTATTTTGTTCAGATGTGGGATTGTGAGTCACTGCGTGCCTGACAGCACTTGCCTATGATGGAATAGGGGCGTTGGGCTTGCCTTCATGATTCGTGTTATGAAGGAAATGGCTGCGGATGGGACTGGTTGATTGGGCTGTGTTGCCCTTTACTTCAGGGAGTTGTACTCGTCGGTAATGAGCTTCCTCTCTGTGCATTTAGGTTTACTTCCAGTGATGTGTGCAGGTGGACCGGAAGGAGCTTTGAGTGAGGAGGTGATGATGATCATCTGTGCCGCCTGTCTTCTAGGAGGTGGAGTTGATCGCGGAATTACTGGTCCTCTGTCTCTATCTGGAAATAAGGAACCATTACGGTAGAGAATGCCACTATACACTGGACCTATCTCTCACTCTGGACGCAATTGACCTGATATCAGGCCTTTTATCAAGGATAATTGTGTCCAGCTCAGGAATACGAGTCCTTTCTCATGCCCTGTACTTTGTTTGTGTCCAATGTTGAGACAGGATCTGTGTGAAATTACCAACGATTTGCAGTATTGCTCTTTCGCAGGAATATATGTCAATGTACTGTCCACTTTGTAGGATCACAGCGTTACATACCGGCTGAATCCCTTTTTTAAGTAGCTAGTAGGTTCTGGAGGCAGTTTGGCTAAGCTTCACACCGTCCCGTCAGCGTGTCCTCGCTCTCCTTTCAAGACCGTGTCATTGCCCACAGGAATCGGCTCCACTTAAATATCCTCTATTCATATTCCTTTCTCCAAGGTATAGCGCATGTTTGCTAAGTGTGAGAAAGAATTCCAACCTGCAGGCGCCGCCATGAGGCCCGCCCCGCATGTCGACAGCGGTGGCTCCAGGTATGTTAGTCAGGAGAGCGTCGATGTCGGTGGGTGGCAGTCCGGCAGGCACCGCCCGAACGCATTGGCTAGTTTGAGCGCGAGGATTGGGCGGTGGCTGTTGGCAGGGAGCTGTATGTATGGGACATGGTGGGCCAAAGGGGTTAGAGCGGTGATGGACCGAACGGTGTTCCTCGGCAGATTTGGCTTGGCCCAGGGTGGGTCAGGGTTGGAGCAATGTTCATAGGACAGGTGGATTCGCGGCAGCGGCGCGGAGGAGGAGAGGGGCCGAAATGCCGGTCCTTGAGCACGTTTGGTGCAGTTGGTGATATAGGATGGGAGGTGCTGTGAACAGCTAGACGGACGAAAGTGCAGATCTACGCCTTCTTTACCTTCTTTGCCCCTCTCCACCCTGCCCGTGCTACTTTCTCGATCCAGTCAGTCGGCCTATTGGCGGCTAAGACCGACGCTCCTGCCGTGCCGTGAGTATTTGATATGCAGAGAGATGACGCGCCACCCTGAGTCACAAGTTGACGGGTCTTGCAGAGGGCTTTGGTTGGTATGAATGGGGATTGAGAAGATAGATTTGCTCTCGAAGGTGATGCGTTCTTAAGTTCTTCCAAATGACACTCTTTATTCGGTGGAGAACGTCTAGCTCATGATTGATAATGAGTAACAACCGAGCAGCCAGCAGGGCCCACCTGATACATGTAGCCAACGTCAAAATCACAAAAGACTGTCTCTCGTGATCTGATTTCAAGAGTTGTATCTAAATATTTCGAAAATAGTCAGGTGCCTGCCAATCTAATGCGTTGATAATGACCAAAGACACACTGTCAAGGCCGCTTGCGGCGCATTTTCAGAAATGCGAGGGCGCAGATACTCCCCAAGCGGTTGCGGCACCGAATGTCGGGGTCTATAACATGTTGCCTGCAGCTGAGTCGAGCCGCGAACTATGCACCTGCAGAAGTGGGAAGAAACGCCCGCTTTCTCTGTTCCAGACGGTCAGGACTGTCAAAGCTAAGCAGTCGAGAGGTACGGCGGACTCACACTCAGGAAAAGAGACAAGACAAGGGCTATCGCAGCCGCAACGTAGGCAGGGATAAAGCTACATTAGAGAGTAAATTGTCAGTCGGGGAGCGCCTCGGGGAAGCAATTGGGATCGTCAAGGCTTACGCTGCACGCATATTGTTAATCACGGCCACCAGAACCTTTGCTCGAGTCTCAGGGGACATTGCGTCCAAGGAAACCTTGTTTGTTCCGGAGATAACCTGCTGAACTAGTGATTGAGGAGTGTCCGGAAGGAGCGCCTGCAGGTCGTTTTCGGCACCGTTAATGAAGACCGCGCTTGCAAAGGCGAGGCCTAATGTGATGCCACTAATCTGGGCTAGGTGGGAAGTTTATTCTCAGCATGGGCAGGCTTCTAAGGGGAAAGGGACGAGCTCACCGATCATAATAAAGCTGACTGCAGACGACATATCTGCAGGATGGACCACAGCCTGAATAACAGCATAGCCGGCCTGGACAAAAGCGCCGGTGCCGACGCCAACCAAAACCTCAAATCCGTAAATTGTCGCGGTTGACGTCGTGGAGTTAATACGTGCTGTTAGTGAAAGGGGATCAGTAAGTTCTTGCTATTGCAAAGAGTAGATGAGGCTGCCTACAGAGTAGTGTAGTGGAGATCAAAGCTAAAGCGGCGCCGGCGGCGTACCATGGTTGATAATACCCGAACTTTGACATCAGAAAGCCATTCAAGAGGATTGTGGAACAGAGGAAGAAAATCAGAGGAAGCAAGCGGACAGCTGATTCCAGCGCAGAGTCTCCGCGGGTGAATTGAAAGTAAATAGGTATGTAGTAGGTTGGCACATAGGCTGAAGCATTACTGACCGCAGCCAGGATGAACAGAAGAACAGCTTCTTTGTTCCTAAGGAAATGCACTGGGAACATGCGATTGGCAGGCGTTGTTGTGACAGAATATGACTGTTGAACAGCAAATAAGATGAACAATACACCACTAAGAACGAAAAGGGCGATGGTCTGGCTGCTTTCCCAGGCATAGAGAGTACCTCCGAAATTTATTACCAATATGAGGGTGACCAGTGCCGCAATGCTGAGGATAGTTCCTAGAAGGTCAAAGCCAGTGAGACGCTGAGGAATGGATTTTCCGGGACTCGGATCGAAGGATGGCAGAAAAAGGAGGTTGGTCGGAGCAAACAGAGCACCAATGATGAGGTTGATGTAGAAGGCCCATCTCCATGTTGCTGTCTCGAAGGCGCCACCAATGACTGGGCCAAGGACCGCTCCAAGTCCCCAGGTCAGGCCCCTACGCACGTCAATGGTTTGTTTCATGCGAACAATGAGACTCTCGAGGTATGAAGCCAAACCCAGACTGTGTAATCACTGAGCTGGGAAAGAACTTACACGAGACTGAGATAAGTGGGACGCTCTGAGTCTGAAGTGAAGACTGAAAGGAAAGTCATCACCCCGGTATAAATACCATTGCCGCCTGCACCGGCAAGCACACGGCCTATAATCTCCGCCTGAATCGTGGGAGCTGCCCCGCAAAGCGCTGAAGCTCCAAGGAAGGTAGCTACGCAACCAATGTAGAGGTACTTTGCGTTGAGCACACCATACAGTTTCCCGAGCGGCATGATAACAGAAACGCCTCCGATGACAAAGCTACAGACTCACATCAGCATCCGTCGTTGCATAGCTGGAAACGTTCACCCGGGTTCCAAGTCGAATGTTTGCGGTAAAAGGCTAGTAGAAGATCTGGGAGAGAATCGCACCCCTTCGAAAAATCAAGTCACTTGTTTGAAGTTACAAAGCCTCTAGAGACTGAGGCCGAATAGGGAGAGTAGGTGGTAACGCCAGAAGAAGTTCAAGCACTTTCAGATTGTAAAGAGCAGATGACATACCCATCTGACAACCATCCTATGCTGTGGATACTGTGAAAGTCCTCAACGATGGCCTAAGCGAGCCGAGATCAGGTCTTGCGCAGGGGATGATGTGTGATATTGTGGCGTACCGGAATTATATCTGCGACAATTGTATTGTCAAGTGAGTACAGAAGGAGGCTGGATAGGATCCCGATGACAGCTAGGACCCACTTATCCATTTCAGTAAACCTAGCCACGAAAAGAGGATATGGTGGAACTTACGGAAAGGCCATGTATTGTTCGAGGCGAGGTTGGGTCTTCCTGGTGGCAAGGATGTTGTGTTTCTAGTAAATCAAGCATATTGGCATCAGGCGTCGATCTGAAGTGAGAAGACTGGATAGAAGATTCCATGACGACCTCTTTACAGGCAGCATTAGGGTCTTCGCCTTGATGCTCTGCATTGCTTTTCCAAAGTTGCCATTTCACAGCTTCTGGTTTGAGTAGCTGTTGGCGGGTTCAGTGAGGGCTTAGAAGGCTGTGGCAGTGCGGTGGCCACGACTGATTATCAACTCGCTGAAAGAGGGGTTCCAGATATCGGGGGTTTGTCGAGTTTTTCACTCTGCTTCCCTACCAAGTAGTTCCAGTCGCCTGGATGTGTATCTGTAGGCATCCTCGCCTCCTGCTTCCTTGAGATCGGGACCGACCTTCCTGCACCATCTAAGGCATAGCAATGTGCGTCTGCATCATCGAGATTGCGCAAATCTTCTTCAATTTCACGTATCTCTTCTTGGAAGGTACAGAAGGATGCGCCTGTGAGGTCTCAAGCGTGCGGTAGATCGGTGTGATTTGATTCGAGTGATGTCATGCCCTTCGTGTCATGTCGTTGTGTTCTCACGTAGCGCTTGCGGACATTTCAGCTGCGGGTTTGGCTTTCGCGCCGAAACCCTTCGGTGGGGCCTTGGAGTTGAGCCAAATACGGCAATGTGCATCTTCCGAAAAGCCATTCATCTTACACTGAAGGTGGACGGGTATATCCTATATGAATAACAGTGATCAAGCAAAGGTAATGTACTAAAAGATTGCTGAGAAGATCGAAGGGTGCTGAAGGGACGGAGATGAGTTGAACAAGCCGCCAACAGAGCGTATGAGCTGCTCGTCTTCAAGTGACACAAGAAGGGATCAATGTTCGCCGCTTAAATGAATTGAAAATTATCTGCACAAAATACAACTGCCGATTTGGCTTGCTTCCTTGGCTGCATGTTGGCGGAGATGGCTTGCTTCCTGCACGTCATGTTGGAGAGCCGGAATGGGCTGGCCGCTGTGGCTGGGTAAGCCCTGACCCCGATGGGTTGAAGAATGCCACCGTTCGAAAAGCCTCCATAATCGCCAGACTTGTAGGTTGTTACACCAGCTCGACCACGTGTAGACTGCGGTTATTGCCGCTGAGGCCCATATTGATAGTGGCGCGTTGCCCACTACAGGGGAGACTTGTCGCGATTACAAGAGAATGATCGCAGCTCTCCTCTACCTCCGCTCCTCAGCACGAAGCACATCGGCATCCGCCGTCCTCACGTGATGTTAAACTCGAGAATCTGTGGTATCAGAACTTATATATATGCCCTTAGTGGATAAATTAGGCAGTAATACATCTGATGACCTCTTGGTACAGTTGGTCCAAGTGACTAAAGGGTGTAGGCGTTATAACTGAGGTAAAGGTTTGATCACAACAGCAGCCTTGGCTTTCCTGCGACCCCATACACGAACCCTAGCTACGCAAACATCGACGGAGGGAAGGGACATGGCTCAAGCCTGCGGCCAAGACGTAATCCTCATCGTAGGCACGCAGCCCACAGGACCAGACGGAGTGCAGCCGCTCTCCAAGGGAAACCAGTAGGGCTCTCCAGGCCAGAAGGCCAGAGAAACACTCCAGAACCGATGCGTGCAGCACGAGAGCAGGCTCACTTCGCCATACCACAGGGACCGGACCTCGCCGCTGGAATAGTAGGTCTCGTTGTTGCGGACGCCGCTTGAGAATCTGGAGCTGCAGCGTCACTCATCTCCACGACGGACGGCTAAACCGCAGAAACAGTACTTTCTCCGGCAATTGCGGGGATCCTTGGAACGCGCGTACGATCCGTCTTAGATGATCATCACATGATGGATCTGATGTCTTCATGACGGTATGAATGAATCTCGAAGGAGATCTTAAGCGCTCTTCAAACGCCTCGAATTTGGTGATCGAACATGCCAAAACATGTAACCGAATGCCAACCGACAGAACGCCGCGTCCCAGAAGGTACAACAACTCACACCAGCCCTACTTTCTTCTTAATCCCCAGCGCGGCCGAAAAATCCTTCTTCTTCTTGACCGTGCGCTTAAACACCGGCGGCGGCGGCGGCGGCGGCATCAATTCCCTCGCCCTCTCCTCCCCCAACCCCACCCCCACCCCCTCCCCATCACCCCCGCCATCCACCTCCCCCAACCTCCTCACCCTCTCCCCCGACTCCGCCACAAACGCCCTCCTCGCCGCCTCCCCATCCTCCACCTCCCCCCTCTCCCACTCCCCATCCCCCTCCTCCCCTTCCCGCACCCCCACCACCTCCCCCCCCCCCGCACCAACCCTCTCA
>JAABUJ010002350.1_pt1 | contig 23816 bp, 8 predicted proteins | sample 5559131 | NCBI WGS metagenome assembly JAABUJ01 (sample SAMN10711875, study PRJNA513366) | rock metagenome | isolation source: Antarctica rocks | place: Antarctica: Victoria Land, Mt New Zealand nord | collected 2016-01-07
GCCTGCGGGGCGCCCGCGAGGCAGAACTAAGGTTTTCCATTTTGGTTTTTCCTTTGCAAAGGCGATTCGCCCTCATAGACCTAGATAGGGACTGAATAGGGAGTTAATAGAACAAATAATAATATATAATAATGAAGATAAGAATAAGAATGTTAATTTTTTATTTATTTATAATATTATTTTACTTATTGATGAACTTAATAAGAACACAAATCTCATATATATTCTTACTGTTCTCAGCAATAAGAATTGACTTTTTAAGAATTGTTATCTTATAAAGATTATGCAGCTTTGTAAAGTTAAGATAAACAAACTATTAATGTTAAAGTCTGTAAATCTTAATCTTTCTATTTAATAATGTAATGTCAATGTCTAAAGAGTCAATCATAAAATTATACTTATAAATTTAATTCTGCAGACTTACATTTAACATAGCAGTAGAAAAGACAGTCTCTGAGTGTAATATATATATAGTAAATATTAAAACAAATTCATTAAGACTCTTTGCAATATATTTAATTATAAAATTTTTATTTTGCTTTAAGACTTCTATTATAATTTTGCTGTGCTTATTACACATTTAAAGATTGTGCTAATTAAAGCTTTTATACAATTTTATTTTGTACATTCACTTTTCTGAGAAAAGATTAACTTTAAGTTCAGATATATAAAGTATTAAATTCAGCTTTATAGAATTTTTTAACTTAACTTATATAATGATTACTTTACAATAATAAAAGTATAAATGTTTCTTCTTAACTTTAATTTATCAGTGTCTCATACATATAAGAAAGTCACTGAAGAGTTAAAATTAATTAGTTTTATATGAGAAGAATTTTAAGTCTGTAATTCATTTAAATTTAAATATCTTATTGACAGTTTTCTTAAACAGAGCAGCAATTTTATTATTGACTTTCTTTTTCTTTTTAAAGTTTAAGAAAAAGAAAACAGTGTTATTGCTGATCTTTATATTAAAAACTTTATGTCTTTTTTTCTTATACTTAAATCTTAATTTGCAGTGTAACTTAACTGCAGTTAACTTGTTTATCTTTTTTTAAATATTTCTTTAAGTATTAAAAAGATATTTACAGTTCTAAATGCTATAAGCATTTTAACAAAGAAAATACTTAAAGACTGTACAGCAAAAAAGCTGATTATTATTAAAGTTAAATAATTTTTAATGATGTTTCTTAATGTTGATTACATAGTGATTTGATGAATCATGATTATAATTCATTAAATGTTTATTTTCTTATCATTTATCTATTCATAAAGTGCTAATAATCTTCTTAGTATTTAGCTGTATCTCTTTTTTTTAAAGCTTTTATAGATCTCTTTCAACATTAAGAGAGTTTTGAGCATTAATTGCATTATAAATTACAATATATTTATTTAATAATGTTTAAAGCAGTGTCTAAAACTGTCACTCTGACTTAAATAAATTAATTATGTCAGACTAAATTGCAATAATCTTTCTGTCAAGTTTATTTAAACAAATTTATACCTTTTTAATGAACACATTTTTTAGCATCTCATATTTAATAAACTTTATCAAATACTGTCTTCTCATTATCTGCAACTTCTTTTTATACTTAAATCTTAAAGCATCTCAAACATTCTTTATGCTAATCTTATTTATCAGATATTCTTAATTATCTATATTGATGTAGATAATAAGTCAATATAAAATCTTTATGTTGATTTTCTAACTTTTAAAATCAAGATTACTGAGAAAAAATGAGAATCTATTGACAGAAGTATTAATTGCTAAGATTTTAATTACATTTTATAAATCTTCTTTTATCAGTCATCTTCACATAAGAATAGGCTGAGTGCACAGGTTGCCTATAGGTCACACAGGTCTGAGTTGAGTCTGAGTGTCAGATCAGATAGAGTGAACTTTTTTTGGCTTGAGTTAAGTGCAGATTAACCTGAACTGACTCTGCATGAATTGTAAGTTATTTGTAAGCTGAGTAAGCAAGAATTAGTCTGACTAAGCAAGTATAAGTTAATATAAATATGTGGAAGTTTTTATCAGTTAGTTTGATAGTGTGCACATTAGAATTATGCATTAGAAATGAAGATTTTATCTTAAATTATAGCATGTACTATTCTTTGAAAGTGCATAATGATGTTGTCACTAACTATGCTATGACTCTATGCTACAAAGTCTAATCAGCACTTAAAACAATCATCATCATTCACTGATGAGAATTCATCTTCATTCACTGTTTAAAGATCTATATCTTTTAACATCAAGAGACTCAAGACACAAACAATCATCATTCAACATCATTTCATTAACAGAGTGATGTTGAACATCATTCTGTCAATAAAGTAATGTTAGACATTGCTCTGTCAATGAAGATTGAGAACTCTTAATTATGTAATTTTACCTGAGATTGAGAGCTCTCAATTATGTAGTTTTACTGAAGATCAAGAGCTCTTAACTGTGTAATTTTACTGAAGGTTGAGAACTTCTAATCATGTAATTTCATCAGAGATTGAAGACCCTCAACTGTGTGGTTTTATCAGAGCTTGAAGGCTCTTAACTGTGTGATTTCATCAGAGATTGAAGACTCTCAATTATGTAATTTCATCAGAGATTGAAGATCTCTGACTATGTGATTTCATTAAAGATTGAAGGTCTTCAATTATGTAGTTTCATCAAAGGTTGAAGGCTCTCAACTGTATAGTTTCATCAGAGATTAAAGGTTTCTGACTGTGTGATTGAGTGATGTGGTGAATGGTGAAATAGTGAAGTAGGCTGAGTGTAGAGTTAAGTCAGGTTGAAAAAAAGTGCACTTGACCTGAACCTGCACTAGGGTTCAGGTTGAGTCAGGTCAGATTCATGCACAGATTAACTCTACCTACAACCTGCGCGGGTACCCACATGCGGGTGAAGCTAGCCATTATGGGTAAGGTCAGGGCTAGGGCTCAAAAATGTGAAAGCTTATTGATATATTAGTCATAATAAATTACACCTTAACTAGCCATATAGGGATAAATTACACGGTCGCAAGATATATTACTGAATAAGTTATGAAAATCATGACTTTTCGCGAAGGTGCGCGTTAGAAACACACATTAGTAAGCATGTGTATGTGCTTACTAAGCGCATACACATGCTTACTAAGGCTATATATAACCCGCAAAAAACCCATAATTCTATGCAGGTCAGGTCAGGTTAACTCACACTCAACTCAGCTGAATAAAAGTTAGCCTGACTCAACCTGATACCTGAACTCAACTCTGACCTGTGTGACCTATAGGCAACCTGCGCACTCAGCCTATAGTGAAGCATGAAGAAGAAGTGATGTGAGTGAAGATGATGTGATTAGAGTTGATTTGATATTCACTGTTGAGAATTAACATTATTTACTGTCAAATTACTTTTATACAGATTTGCTTATTACTTGTCTTTCTTCATTCTCTTCTTTCTTTTCACTCTTCAAATGCAAGTGTTCTTTCTAACACACAATGTATTTCTCTTGAAAGCAGAGAAGTTGATGTTGTATTTTGAACAGATTGTAGTCTCATGAATTTTTTGCATTCATTGACATAACTACTAAGCAAATCTCTTCTGGCTCTCTTTTCAGAATGAGCTGAGGAAATTGATAATGTAGTTAATTGTAAAGATGCTGTGATATTGACTGATTCATCTGAGTTGTAGCATTTTAATCTTTTAACAGAGAATTCTAATGTATATGCATCAGTTAGCTATCTTCATAGATATTAAGTCTCATATCTTCATTCAGATCATCAGAGCCATCATCTGAAGTATTGTGAGAGTTGCACTTCAGAATGTTATAAGTGATTTGATTCAGAGTATCAGCCAGGCTGTTATTTGCAATGTTAGAAGAATTGTGATTCAGAATAAATACATAAGATAGATACTTTGTGTCTGTATCAGCTTCATCTAAAAACAAGTCTTCTGCAGTGTTCTCTCTTTCAGTTGTGAGATAATTCAGTTTCTAATGTTAAAGTAAATTGAACTTGATCATCATAATGATCTTAATGATGACTTCATTTAGTCAATCTCTTCAATAAGTAATGACATCTCAAGCAAGATTGAACAGTCATTCAATCTCAACATCAGCAATAGATATAGCAAGAACATTCTTGATCATTGTAATTAATGCTGAAAAGATCATGGCCTGTAATTTTCAGTATTTCAGAATGTCAAGATCATTCTCATTAACTGAGTACAGTGAAGAATCTAAGTATTAATTGACTTTCAAATCAATAATTATGATGTCATTAAGTTGAGTCTTAGATTGCTGTGCTTTTGTGATGAGGTTTATGAATGATTTGATGGCAGATGATGTTGAATTCCAGATACAATTATGTGACAAAGCATTCTCATATAAACAATAATGATCTTTATAATAAGTCTGAAACTCAGTTCAATACTGTGCATAATATGTCTGACCTCACTCAGCTGACTGCACACCTCAGCAATTAGTGATGCATGTTAAAAATATGTATTAGAAAGATCAGTAGAAAATGTATCTAATACAGTGAAAGTTTCTGTGTAGAGTCAAGAATGATGACAATGTTATATAATAAGTCATTCTCATCTTCTATTTACACATAATACTTCTTCATCTTAGTTAATGCTTTCTCAATAGCTGTCTTCAGCTTCACTGTTCACTTCAAGATTGAGTTTAATTTCTTTATGTTATTCTGATTCTTCAGATGATTAAAAAGGTTGATGTACACAAGAAATGTCTTGTGCATGATTGAATCATGCATTTAACTTATTGACTTCATGTACTTCTTGAAGAGTTGAAGAAGCATCACTATATATGTAACTTGCTGCCACTTCTGCTCAGATACACATAGAGTCTCAAGCTTCTTGTTTAATTTTGTGATTCTGTTACACTCTTGACTGATTCAGGCACATATATTATTGTGAAGTTGATAGATTCTTTACATCATGTTATAGATAGAGTTTCATCATGTTCTGACATTCTGTATAAGTGTCAAGACAGAATGTGAATGAATGAGATACTGAATTCTCTTAAACATTTTGTATTGCTGTGAAGAGGAATTTATAGCAATAGCAAGCTGCCAAATCTAGGTATTTAAGAATGTGTTAGCCATATCTGTTAGAACTATCTGTTAGAAACAAGATAGTAATATATTTTGAACAGAGTGTTAGACAGAATGATTTTCTTAATGATTTATGTCAAATTATTCTCATTAAATGATAAAGTAATTGACTTATTGATCATCAATGTCTTTAATGAGTCAAGTAGGTCCTTGACAGCTAGCTGAATGACATGTGCAAAGTAAGAAATGACATTGACTGCAGTCTGCTATATAATATCTCTTCTCTTTAAGAGCTCACTCAAAGCTCTTTACATGAATTCATTGTTGCTGCAGTTATTCATAGTCACTGCAAGAAGACACTTCTTCAGCTTATATTCTTAAAGAATTGCAAAGATCTCTGCAGTCATTAATTGATCAGTATGTTGACTGTAAAGAAGTTAAAAGACAAGAAGAATTTTCTGATAGTTTCAGTTCTTGTTAATAAAGTAAGCAGTAACATTCATAAAGGTCAGATGACTGAGGCTGATTCAGTTATCAAGTGCAATTAAGATTTTGATAGTTTGCTTAAGCTCAGTGAGAAGTGTTTCTTGAATGTTTTGATGTCACATCTTTATTAAATTGTCAAATCAGTGTCTATCAGGCATCAGTGTACCTGACTGCAGCATTTAGATGAGTTTTTGAAATTTAGAGTTCTCAAGTGCTCAAAAAGAAAGATTTAAGAAGAGAAAGCTGTTTAGAAGTTGTTCAATGAAGTTTTCAGCACTAAAATACTTGTTTGCTGATTTCTTGTCAAGTTTTGCCTGCTGTGCTATGTCAGAGATATGCATTAGAAACACATGTTAGAAAAGCAGAAATCAATGTTTTTAAAAGTGAATTAAATATTTATGCTTGAGTAGATGTTTATAATGATAGCTAAACAGTTCTTGATTAATCTATGATTTTAAAGAGAATTTATATCACTGTTAGTTGATGTTGAATGAGCTATATTCTCATCACAACATTAACAGATCAAGCAAGATACATCAATATATTGATGTGCTGTCTCTAAATATTCTTGTTACTCATTGCTGACATGAAGATGATCATCTCATTGCACAATATGATGTTTTTAATTAGATTTGTCAGTACTAGATTAACTGTCATTAATGTTCTTTCATTCATAGTCAGTCAAAATTCATCACTCTTTAAATTCACTCTGCAGCTCATTCTTTCTGACTGAGTCATCATATTCTGAATATTGAACTAGATATCTTCAAAAGTCAATGAATTTCAAGCTTAAAGAAGGTTCTGAAGATGATTCAATTGAAGTACTTGAAGATTCTGTTTGAAAATTGATGACATCATCATAAAGTGTAAATGATGATGACTGACTGAAAATCATGTGAATGATTAAGCTATAGAAACACAAAGCTTTAAGAATTACTCTATAAAGTGTGTGTGATGTGTTTACAGAATTGTGACACATTCAAAGACATAAACATACTTCATAGTCAGAAGTTAAGAATCAAACACAATTGCTATTTAATGTTTTTAACATGTTTTTCTAATGTGCAATGACTGCAGAGAGTCCTACCTTCATTTTAGATATTCATTGATTGAGAAGAACTCTTAATTTGACTATTAAGTAAGCTACTCTCAGTTGAATTAAGAAAAGCAATATAGTTTAATTGTTGCAGTAATTGTCTCATCTATCTCATGTATTTGCTGCTCTTCTTCAAGAAGAAATTAAAAGATGAGATAAAAGTTATGTTGATGACTTTACTACAGATATATTCAAAAGCTGTACTGTATAATCTATAAATGTTATAGATCATCTTTACTTCTACAATATTGTGATGCATCTAAACACATTTAACACATAACACTCATCATTGTAATTAAAGAAATAGAGTTAAGAATCAATGTTTTTAACAGACTTTTCTAACATGCAATCTTCTTGTCTTCTTCAGTCTAGATATTATTAAATGTGATCATTTTCAAAGTGCACTAAAAGAATTAGGTAGTGAGAGCTAATCTTTATACAGAAAGAGAAAGCAAAATCATTCATTTATTTATGACTTGTACAGCAAGTCAAAGCATCACTGACTGCTTCTCTTTTTCAACTGTTTCAGAGTCTTTCAGCTCTTGCTTAAGACAATATGATTATTTCTGTAAGCTTTGTCTCATCAACAATCTGTTTCTTGAATCATAATGTGTGTAATGCTAATAAAAATCATATCATAGAATTCAGTTCTTCAAAGATTCTCCTTAAATTATTCTTCACATCTTCAGAAGTCTGCAATTGACATAAGCATGTTAGAATTATCTGTTAAAATTCTCTTATCTTCATTACTGTCTCACTAACTGCAGCATTCTTCTCACTGACATCTTTCTTCTCAGTTTTGCTCTCAGCAACATCTTCAACTGCAACTTTCTCTTCAATAACATCATTCTTCATAACTTCTTTCTTAATCATCTCTTCAATCACAACATTCTCTTTAATCACAACTTTCTTCTCATTAAGATTCTTCTTCACAACTTCTTTCTCATCAACATCTTTAATCACATCTTTCTCTTCTTCATCAGCATCTCCCTTCACACACAAACTCTCTTCTGATGAGATAATAATGACAAATTTCTTGAGCTTGATCATCTATAATAATCATTAACATGTTAAAAATAACTGTTAAAATTCTTTTACTTCAATTATGAGTTCATCAGAATATTCATGTTCATCTAAATCTGACTTTATGATTCAGAATTCATCATCACTCTCTGTGCTCAGTGTCATGACAGAACTCTCATCATCAAAGAGAAAGATACATACTCTCTTTAAGATCTTAAGATCTTTGACTGCACTGAAGAATTCAAGCTTCAAGGTATGTTCTTTTGAATTCAGAATTGTGTAGTTACTAATGATAAGTAAATACACATTAGAATGAACTGTTAGAACACTTACTTCACTGTTATGTTTATGATATTATCAGAATTTGTCATCTGCTGCCAAAAGTGTCTCATATGCATTTTTAACTTAAGATCATCAGCTATCTGAAGACTGTGTCTTTCTCTCAGATAGCTTATCTATTCTCAATGTCAAATCACAAGATCAATGTTCTGCTCTGCTGTCTCTTCAATTGTCAGGTGAATCTATCATATAATAAGTAAGTTTTAATGAGTTTTTCTAATGTATATGTGTGATATTTATCTCTTCAGTAACCTTCTTCTTCATCAGAAGCTTCACTTTCTTCTTATTCTTTTTTGTAATTGCAAGATCTTCAATCTTTATCTGCACCTTTTACTTCTTCTGTCTTCTCACAATCTTCTGTCTCTCTCAGTTGATCTTTAACTTCAGTCACTTCACTAATGTCTGTTAGCAGTATCAGACTCATAAAGCTCATAAACATATTACTCTGCTGAGCTCAATATCAATTTTTCATAATATCTTCTGTCAAATTCTTCTTTATCTACTTTCTCATCTTCACATTGACTTTAACTCACACTGATGTCAGTCTGAGCTTACTTAAGACATAGTGATGTGTCAATCTGTCATGATCATTCACTTAATCAAGAAGACAAGCATTGAAAGACAGCTCACTTCAATGTTTTTGCTCTGCAGCAGTACAGAAATGTTAAGAATATTCATTCTTCTTCTTGTACAGACTGTCACTTTCATCTTTAATATGTCATTCAGCTTTCCTTGATGATTCAACTTCATGCATCCCTGTCAATCATCATTGCAAAATACAGGCTTCAATTTCAGACTTCTACATGCTCAATGTTATTAATGTGTTAAAAATAAGCATTAAAACTTACATCAATGTCAGTATTGTTAGGCTCAGCAGGCAAAGAGATATTCTTGATGATAGTCTTAGACAGCATGATATGCAAGATGATGTCTTTCTATATTTTAAGTGTTATTAATGTGATAGACATAGATGTTCTAACTTATCTTGAAGTTCTTGTAGTATTTTGTGAGCATGTTGACAACAGCATTCATGGCAGGGTCTCTCTACACATTAAATGTTATTAATGCATTAGAAACAGACATTAAAATATATCTCATCATCATTGTTGTGACACTTCTTTGAAGACAATGATGTTGATAAAGATGTGACACAGCATTTTGAAGTTTCAGAAGACATCATGATACATATTATTTCTATTAGATAATTTCAATGCACATGTCAGTTAGGAAAGAGATATGAATGTTGAAACTCATATTCTTGATGACACTGATGAAGGTGAGGTGTTCAGAGTTAAATGATTGTGTAAAGAAAGATAAGCTGAGCTCTTAAGTTTGTTTTGTTTACTCAGTGAATTTCTCAATAACACTACAGCAACAACATAGCTTCAGTAACACTACATTGATAATCTTAGATTGAAATAATACATTTCACATCAAAACAAAACACTTACATCTATTAAAAGCCTTCATCTCAGACATTATGTTCACAGAGTCATCAGCAACATCAAATATATCTAGTTCTTTGTCTCTAATGCATCATTCTAACAGTCTAATTAAAACAGAAGCACCTTCATCATATCTTTATAACAAATCTTATCTCTATGAGATCACAATCATCATCAAATCATCTATCAAGTCAAAGTCATCTATCTCATTTCTAATGAACAATTCTAACAGTTCTAGATAATATAGTCAGAACAAAGTGAATCTTAAAGGCAGTGAAGTCAAGCAGGGCAGCAAACTACAATAAAGTGAGAAGTGCAGCTGAAGAAGAAGGCTGAATGACTGTGAAGTTAAAGAAGAAAATGACAGCTGAGATTACATCACAGTCATTAAAGAAGCAGAGATTCAAGACTGACAGTATGTACACACTCTGTCTATTTTCTAACAGTACTTTTTAATGTGTCTATAGTGATTGCACTCAGAAAGATCAGACATTATCAAAAGAGTGTGAAGCTTCTGATTCTTAAACTATCATTTCAGTAACTGATTAGAGAGATTGTGCAGAATATCTTGTTTAAATCTTATCTTCACAAATTAAATATGTCTACTTGCTGACAAAGCTCTGCTATTCAGGCTGTACAAGAGGCTATGAAGGCATTCTTGATAGAATATCTTGAGAGTAATACTTTACATATTGATGTTGAGATCAACTACTAATAGATATCTAGACATCAACTTGTGTGCAATTCACACAAAATGCATAACTATTCAAATAAAAAACATAGAGTTGATCTGTCACTTCTATTACAAATTGATGTTGTTTAAGTTCTCCTCAGATCTTCAAAGATAGTATTACAGTTGTAGTCTGTAAACTACAATGCATGTAGCTTGACTCATTATGATAGAACTACACTTGTTCTTGACTCATTACAAATACACATTAGAAATATGACTGTGACATGATTGTGATGTTGTCTGAATTTATACAGTAAACTTATGCTACATACTAACTCAATAGGGCATAGAATTGAGATCAGTGTAACTCATTATGGCTAGCCTCACCTGCATGTGAGTACTCACACAGATTGTAGATAGAGTTAATCTGTACACAAACTGAACCTGACTCAACCTGAACCCTAGTGTAAGTTTAAGTTAGGTGCACTTTTTTTCAACCTAACCTGACTCTACACTCAGTCTACATAAGAATAAATCATTGATTGCAGTTCTTGTAAGTAAGAATTAAGATGAGTTATTACTTTATAAAGAAGTTGTTGAAGTTTATGATGATGATAGTTAACACATAGTATAAGAAGTAAATAAAGTAAAATAACAATGTATGCATAGAAGATAATGTAAATAAAATAAAGAAAGTCTTATATCTTTTATTTTGTAAAACAATAAATACTTATTTATTTTAATGATTTATATTAAGTTGCTGAAGAACAGTACTCTTAATGAATAACTGTAAATGCTTATTTATTTATTCAACAAAATACATATTAAGCTGCTGAAAGTGCTGATTTTGCTTAATGATTTAAGTTTATGTATTTAGCTGCTGCAGATACTTATTTATTTATTTAATAAGATATGTATTAAGCTATTAATACATTAAAAATATATACTTTCTCTAAGAAGCTTCTTGTTAATCTGAACTTATAATTTATTAAAAGAAAAAAGATACTTATGCTATACTATGCTGTCTAGTGAAATTCTATGACTGTATATCTATAAGTTGTGATGATTATATCTGAAAAAATTAAGAATGTTAACTGCAGTCAACATTGTCAAAGACTTTACTCAGCTTTTAATGTTAATTTTAATTGACTCAATAAAAGTAGCTAGAACATTGCTTCTCAACAATATGTATTATATTCTTTAGTATTTATGAAGACTGCTTTTCTTTTATATTTAAGAGTAAATATTTAGAATTTATTTAAAAAATGTCATGATGTCTTTCTTAATATAATGTATAAAAAGATCAAGTCTATCTTCTTTAAAAAATGTGCAATATCTTTTTTTAATCAGCTATATACATTTGCAGTGTACTCTGAAGTATTATCTTATTCATTTTGTCAATATTATGAAGATATTCTCTTTTATAAAATCAGTGTGTTTCTTCTTCACTGTATCTTTTTTAATAAGTTGCTTTCAGTATTATCTATAATATTTATCTATCTTTATTGTTTACTTCAGTTATTTATCTTCTATATCTTCTTAATGAATGATGATAACTCTGACAGAATAAAGATTCTTTTTGTGAAAGAAAGTAATTAAGTATAATTATTAATTACTAAAGAAAGAAATAATGTTTTAAAGACAAGAACATCTAGTAAGAGATAAATAAGTTAAAATTTTAGACTGATCATCAGGCTTTTTCAAAGCTGGTTTTTTGCTTATTTTGCATGCCTTGTTAGTCATGAACAATCATAGTGACAGAAACTTCAAGAATTTAAACAAAACTTTAGCTGTGTGCATTAAGCTTGAAAGTGATTTGATTTTTATGATTATAGACTCATTTTGTAGAGAATTGTAAGGGGTTTCTAATGATGTAAAAATTACCAAAATTACTTAACAAACAATGAAAATTACACAATATTACAACTTAAGTCAGGTCTTAATGTTAAGCTCAATAGATCAGATCAGATTTTGAAAGTTGAGTCTGATCTGACTTAATGGTTACTTTAAGTTAAATAAGTAAACTGAATGATTAAGCAGATCAAGAATATAGATAACAGCACAGTTAAGAGATAAGTTAAAAGATCAAAGAATGTTGAGAGATTTATTTTTATTTAATGAAGAAAAAGTTTAATAATTATAAATGCTGAGTGAATTGCTTATGCCTGAAAGAAATTGAGAAGAAATTGTTTTTAAATTTAAGAAAAAACATAATGAAACATCTTAAGTTGTATCATCACTCTTTTGCAGAGCATTATTTAAGGTGCATTCTTGCTTAATAATAAGTATTGTGAAGGTATAAACAAGATAGGTGCTTAACATTCTAGAAAAGATTCTGCTTAAACAGCATTAATGTGAACTCATGAGTCTCTTATCTATAAGAGATCAATGAGTGAGATATGTGACAATGTCAGACACTACATTACAACAGCTATTTAATGAAGTTTCAATGTTAAGATTTTATATTGATAAAGATTAATAACTAAGAAACTTAAAAGATTTATATGCAAAGACTGTCTATATAGTATTTTGCTTATTAATCATTGCATAAGAAATTCAGCTATAATTTAATATAAATATATAATAATATTATAATAATTGTCTTTTCTTCTATGTGCTGATTCTTCAGTGCATTGACATATCATCAACATTATAGATATGTTGTAATTCTGTGAAATTAAATCAACAAGATATAAGCAATGATTTACTTAACATTCTTATATATTTCACTTATTGTTTATCTTAACTAGACTGATAATCTTATACAATACTTTAAGTTTGTCACATTCAAATAAATAATGATTCAGCTTTGTTCAATGATGAATAATATGTAAAATATAAGTAAAATTAACTTTTCTTTATTTCTAAATTGATTAGATCAGTGATCTCTTTGTTTAATTACAATATATAAAGAACTTTTTCTCATACACAACTTGCACTTATTTCATTTTCAACATCTTAATATATTGAAGTCATAGCAACTCTATATCTTTGAATTATGCTTCTCTCTTATAACACTTTGTAAATAGCACAATAGTGAAAGTGTAACAACAATAACATTATAATCATTAAGAAAAATAAAAGAGATGTTTTCTCTACTGTGTCTTTCATTAAGAATTCAGTGAGATTGTTAATGATTTCTGTATATATAATATTTAAAACATTAATGTATTTTAACAATGTTGCAGTCTAAGAGATGCACTCATACAAATATAAAGAAACACAATAAGAAATCTTTAGATTTCTGTTGTTCTCACTATCAGATACTGTTCATCAACACAATTTTAAACATTAATGAATTGACAAACTTATCAGAATCAGTTCTAAAGATCAAATCTGTAAGAGCTAAGTCAGTTAAGAATGTAATAAATATTGTAAGTAATACTGTTGATATACTTGCTCTGCTGAAATGAAATGCAGAAACAGAACATAACAAAGAAGAATACTGAGCATGAGAAATGTAAATATCTTAAAATAAACTTATTAACAAAATGTCTACACAATAACAATGAGATACATGCTTTAAATAGTGTTGTATTATAAACTCACAAGCCTCTTATCTATAAGAGACTGATGAGTAAGATATGTGACAATGTGAGACATTATGTTATGATAACTATTCAATGAAGTTTCAATGTTAAAGTCTTGTATTGATGAAGACTAACAACTAAGAAACTTAAAAGATTTGTATATAAAGATTATTTATATAGTACTTTGCTTATCAATTATTGCATAAGAAATTCAGCTATGATTCAGTATAAGTGCATAGTAATATTATAATAATTGTCTTTTCTTTTATGTGCTGATTCTTCAGTGCATTGATGTATCATCAATATTATAGATATGTTGTGATTTCATGAAATTAAATCAGTAAGATGTAAGCAAAGATTCATTTAACATTCTTATATATTTCACTTATTATCTATCTCAGTTAAACTAATGATCTTATGCAATACTTCAAGTTTGCTGCATTCAGATAGATGATGATTCAGCTTTGTTTAATGATGAATAATACATAAAATATAAATAAAATTAACTTTTCTTTGTTTTTGAATTAATTAGATCAGTAATTTCTTTGTTTAATTGCAATATATAAGAAATTCTTTCTCATGTATAACTTGCACTTGTTTCATCTTCAACATCTTAATATATTGAAGTCATAACAGCTTCATATCTTTAAATGATGCTTCTCTCTCATAACACTGTATAAATGACATGATAGTGAAAGCATAGCAACAGCAACATCATAATGATTAAGAAAAATAAAAGAGATATTTTCTCTGCTATGTCTTTCATTAAGAATTCAATGAGATTGTCAGTGATTTCTATATATATAGCATTTAAGACATCAATGTATTCTAACAATGTCACAGTTTAAGAAATGTGCCTGTATAAATATAAAGAAACACAACAAGAAATCTTTAAATTTCTGTTGCTTTCATCATTAAATACTGTCTGTCAATACAGTCTTAAACATTAATAAATTAATAAACTTATTAAAGTTAATTCTGAAAATCAAGTCTGTGAGAATTAAGTTAGTTAAAAATGCAATGAGTATTGTAAGTAACACTGTTGACATACTTGCTTTGCTGAAATGAAATGCAGAAATAGAACACAGCAAAAAAGAATATTGAACATAAGAAATGTAAATGTTTTAAAATGAATTTGTTGACAAAATGCTTACACAATAACAATGAGATGCACACTCTAAATAGTGTTGTTGCATAGAAGAGACAACAGTAAAAACTTTGTTGCTGTATGTAAATATAGTTATATTTATTCAATCTTTTCAATAATGAAATGCTGTCTTTTTACACTTCATCTCTGCTTTCTTAAGTCACAGATAAGTCATTATTAACAAATTTAATTGAAAATGCTTACTTAATGATCATTGCTGCATTATTGACATCATAGAACATCATTCTTAAGATATAATTAATTTATAAGAAACTCATTACTCAGAAAAGTACTGAATCTGAGATTACAATTAATGAATATCTTTCTGCTTTACATTATACATTACATTCTTCTTTCATAATAACATCATCACACACATTATGTTTCAATTCTGTTTTCACCTTAGCTCTCAAGAATGTCATCACTTCATAACATTATACTCTCAGCAATTTCTTTACTTTCTTATTTGCTCACATTAACATCATCTTAATGTCACATCATAATCATTATATCAACAATAAGTTAAATTCTTTCTGTTATCTTTACTGTTTAAAACATATCAGCAACAACATCAGTCAATACAACATTGTTAAGAATCAGAATTATAATTATTGCAAGACACTTTAAAAGTTATGTAACTCAGTTTAACAGAAAGTTTCTTGTCATTTTATAACACATTAACAATAATAAATCTCTGCATTCTTTAACTGCTGAGTTAACAACTTGCACATATTTATTAATTATATTGTTATCATAACAGTCAATCATGTCTGCTGATCTTGACTTCAGCATCACCTTAATTATATATAGATATTGTTTATTAAATATGTCATCATCTACATCATTTATGTTGCAAGACATCACAGCAGTCATTATAAGTCTGCAAAGATTCATGATTTGTTGCTGTTCATAATTTAAGAGCAGTGAGCAGTCACTGTAATGTAAATATTTATTTTAAATATCTTTTGCTTTATAATTTATTTTCTTAATTTTCTTACACTTTACTGTCATCATCATGTTGCTTACTTCACTTCAAGTATGAACTTCTCTTTCTTCAATTGAATAACAACATCTTGAAAAGCTCTTATGACTTAATGCTGTAACTTAATCACTTTAACAATAACTATAATATCAATAAATAGTTACTGTTCTTGTCTTCTGCTTCTGATAGTGATGTGAATGCAGAGATGACAAAGTGATTTGATAATGTTTTGTTAATGTGTTGATTATGTTTTGACTTTATTTCTTTTAAATAATATTATGTAAAATATTTTTAATAGAAGTTTTTAATCTCTTAAACTCTATTTACACTTATGCTTCTTCTCTATCTTTACATCATATTTTTGTTGTAACACTTCTGTACTCTTCATATTCTCTATTTAAAGTCACTCATTGTATTCTGTCAAATACTTTACTTACTTAACTTTATATTGTAACTGTTCTTTTCTTTATTTCTTGCTTAAGATCTCTTTAATTTTGTATTCTTTCTTGTTGTTTATGAGATTCAGAAAAGACAGTTCTGACAAAGAATTATTATTTAAATGATATTTATAAAACTTTAAATATAAGACATAAAATACATTATGAATTCTGTAATGAGCAGATAGAGTCAGTTAATATGCTTATTTATTAATAAAATTAATAATTTAAAAAGACTTAATGAATTTATACAACAATTTCTTGCTTAATCTGTGTTACTTTAAGTTCTTAATGAACAATAGCATTAAATTGTTGACATTGTAGCTTTTTTAAATATAATTTTTGTTAAAGTACTTAACTTACACTTTTACAGTAACTTATCATTGCTTTATTATTGTGACACAGATTTTCTTTATTTACTATACTTAATCTTTCACTGCTAACATCTTTTCTTCATAGATGTTGCTCTCAATGTGTTGAGTAATTCTTAAATGATAGTTCATTAATGTCTTGAATGATGTTTAATTAATTGTTATATATTTTCTGTTTGCATACACAAACTCTATCATTAACAGAAAGAACACTCAATCATCTTGTTCTTCACAACAATAATAATGTAAATAATGTTTTAAAGTTTAATTTTGTCTTTTAATTTAATCATTAATTTGTAAATAAAAGATAGTGCTTAATCTTTGCTTCATTTAAAGTTAATAATAGAATTTAAATCAATATATATTAATAAAGATTGACTCTCAGTCTGAGATAATATCTTTAAGTTCTTCATAGCAACATATGATCTGTTCAATATATATGTCAGCTAACTTGATTACAGTGAGTTTTTTAATGACAGAAATATATTGAGTTATTTTCATAAAATAATTCACAATTATTAATATGAAGTCATAAACATCAGTTTCTTATCTGCTAGACAGCAAGTCAGTGATTATGTTCATTGTTATTTTCTTTTATAATTAAATAAATAATGACAATAACTGTAATTTGTCATATAAGCAGTGTCTTAATACTTAAACTCTTAGACATACAGTACATAAAGTAACATATTCTTAAACATCATTTGTCATATTGACTCAATAATATTTTCTGAACAGCAAATTAATTATTTTATCTACTTTATAATGTTCTGTTAAAACATCATTATAATGCAGCTTTATAAGCTCATTCTTAACAACTTTATTAAATAATATGTATATCTTGCTTTTATGATAAAGTAGTTCAGTGAAATTAAACATTTATCAACTATCATTAATGTCTTAATAACTACAGTTACTCTGTAATTTCAAGCTTTATTACATCTTTACTGTTAAAACATCAATGTTCTGCAAAAGATGAATAAGTTCAAGAAAGAGTGATTACTTTTTATTATGTATCATTTTGTCATTAATTACTTTCTGAATCAATATACATAAAATAAATTGTTTGCAATCAGTAATTTCAACAATAAAGTTAAGCAGCTCTTTTGCTACATTGTATATAGATAAATTAAATATATAATTATTGTTCTTCAATTCATTCTTAAATAAAGATTTTCTAAATCTTCTATTAATTTATTCTTAACAGTCATAATCTTCAGTCTAAATTCTTAATTGATATTCTTTTAATAAAATGATCAGCATAATTTACAGATTTAAGCTTTAAGTGTTGATCTGACTAACTAGAGCAGTAATGCTTGATTTTAACTTTTAAAATAGTGTGATCAGCTTTCATTACAATGTTAATAGCAATCTATTTATGTTCTTCTTAACTTTATAGTCAGAGCATCTTAACAATGCATTAATGAGATTTGTTTTTTCTGATTAATGTATAATTATAAAATCATAAGCAGCTAGCCTCATAACTCAGTGTGTTTGTCTTTTATTTAATGATTTCACATTTATAAATTCTTATAGATTATTGTGATCTGTAAATATCTCAATGAGATAATGACTATTCTTAAGATAGTGTCATCAGTATTTAAATATCTTTATAATTGTCAACAATTCTTGATCATAAGTTTTATAGTGTGTTTCAGTCAGATTTAACTTTCTTAATCAGAAGACAACAGAGTGTCATTGAGCATTCATTTAAAGCTGTGAGTAGATATTTATTAATTTAATTATTAAGATATTAATTTCAACTTAAGCTCTTAACTTTGAGTTAAAGTGCATCAGAATAAATATCTATATAAAGACATTGCAAAGCTTACAAAATGTTTACATTATCATTTATAATTATTTAAATGCATTTATCTTCTTGCTGTTCTTGCTGTCTTTTAACAGATCAATTAAAGAAGCAGTGATCTTAGAATAGCTCTGTATAAAGTGATGATAAAAGTTTGCAAACTCTAGAAATATTTATATTTCATGATAATTTCTAGATACTGATTATTTCTTTATGATTTTAATTCATCATTGATTCATTAAAACATCAGTAGTGAAGATAATAAACTTAAGAAATTCTATCTGTATAATATGAAAAGTGTACTTCTTTAAATTTACATACAGTTTAAACTGTTAAAGTCACTTCAGAATTTGTTTTACATAACTTTGATGTTCTTTTAAAGAACTGAAATAGATTAAGATATTATTTAAATATATTATACAAAAGACATTAATTAATTTAGTCAATATCTGATTAATATAGACTTAAAAAGTTGCTGAGACATTAATTAGTTTAAATGACATGATTATGTACTTAAAATGATTATAACATATATAAAACATAATTTTTCACTTATTATCTTTCTTAATTTTAATGCAGTAATAAGCATTCTTAAAATCTAGTTTGATGAATATCTTAACTTTACTTAAACAATTAAGTGTCTCACTAATCAGCAGCAAAGAGTAACAGTTCTTGATAGTAATCTTATTAAGATCTTTGTAATTAATATATAAATATAAATCTTCTTCATTTTTTAAGACAAACAGAACTGATGCTTCTGCAGAGTTAACAAAATGTTATATTTATTTTTTTATTAAAACATCATTTAGATATTCTTTAAGCACTTGTAGCTTTGTTTTCAACAAATTGTAAAGTGAATCATAAAGTAATTTATGTTTCTTTATCTTTATGACATAATTATGATCTTAATAAAATGATAACTTATTAACATTTTCTTTAAAGAACACATCTATGTATTTATTATATTATTAAGATAGTATCAACATTTTATCAACAACATGTACAGCAGTTGTCAATGAGTCTAACTTAGATATCATCAACAATATATAAACAGTGAGTTAATTTTAAATGTTGTTAATAAACATTTCAGACTCATCAATAATCAGAGATATTTTTTTTATTTTATAACATTATATGTATAAGTCATAATTAATATGAATGCATTGTCATTTCAGATTTAAGAGATCAAAGATGAGTTTAAATTTATTTTTATTTAAAATATAAAATAATTACTCTTCAGTTTGCTTTTATTCTTAATTGTTGATGAGCTTATGCTTCATTAAATATACATTATAACAGTAAACATATTGTTCTCTTAAAAGCTCTGATCTTAAAAATTTTACATTAATTTATGTCAATTAATGAGCAACAACATATTATTAAGACATCACATTAATCTCTGCTGCAGTGTTTAACAGTACATTGATAAAGACTTAATTAAATTTAATTTAGACTTAATCTTTCTTTATAATGCTAAATTTCTTTATGATCTTTAATTTAATTTTTGTTACTGAAATATAGTCAATAAAACTCTGTCTTTTTTTGTCTTAACTATATTAATCTTAATGTAATTAAGATTTTTTAAAAGACTTTTACAGTTCTTTACAAAATAACTTAATCTTTTACAGTTATAGCAATTATTCTTTTTAACATCAATCTCAAAACAGAGTTTATCTGCATTGTTATAATGACTTAATTTTATAATCTTAAAGTTGAGATGATTATTCTGCTGTGATTTTGCTGTCTAAGTGAAAGAGTGTAAACAGTGCTCATAAATTTTCTTAATGATGTAACTTTAAACTATATAATTATCTGCAGATCACTAATTAATCTTTAGCTTAATAATCAGAGCTATTAGACTTTTTCTCATCTTTAAGAAATCTTAATAGTTAATTAAAGTCACTTAAATCTTTAATTGAAATTTTATAAAAAGATAACTTATTTTCTGTTTCTTTATATAGCTCAGAAGCTGATCTTTCAGCATATTAAAATATGTTGTAAAAGCTTAAACTAATTAAATAAATTTTTATGTAACTTTTAAATATTTCTGTACTGTATTAAGTCTGCAGTTCATTAAGTTCTCAACAAGATTGAGCAGAAACTCTGAAAAGAATATTTATAATTTGTTATTTAGAAGTTCACTCTCATTAATGTGATAAAACTATGCATCTTAAGATTCTTCTGCTAAGAACTGCATGACAAAGAGAATTTTATTATGATTATTAAAGAAATTTTTAGAAATTAAGTGAAATGCTGTTACAGCACTGTATATAAACTCAGTATGTTTATGAATGAACTTTTCATTATATATAAATAAGTTCTTTAATTATTGCATTCATTTTGCTGAAAGTACATACACAACTTTAAATATATGTTGCTTTGTTGAACTTAAAGAAATAATAAGAGTATAAAAAGATTCTGTATGTAATTTCTTCTTAAATGAGATTTAAGAGTCTTTATCTCTCAGAAGTTTATTGATCTCATTATACATATTAAATGCTTACAGTTCACAATTAATTTTCATAAATCATCATCTTTTCTCATCATTAATCTGTCTAATTTTAATCAGACAGATCTGTTTATCTAGACATTAGTTCTTCTTTTTTACAGTTTAAATAGCAGTTTAAATCTCTGCAGATTCTTATTTTTCAGAGATTATTTAAGTCTCAATACAATTAAAGAATGATTTTACTTCATTTTGCTGACTTTTAGTCTGCATATCACAATGTAATGAATTGTCATTCTTTAAAAAGATAAAGTTGTTAAAATTGTGAATTTATGAGTCTCTTATCTATAAGAGATTGATGAGTAAGATATATAATAATGTAAGACACTACATTATGACAGCTATTCAATGAAGTTTTGATGTTAAAGTCTTGTATTGATGAAGATTAACAACTAAGAAACTTAAAAGATTTATATGTGAAGACTGTCTATATAGTACTTTGCTTATTAATCATTGTGTAAGAAGTTCAGCTATGATTTAATATGAGTGCATAGTGATATCATAACAGTTATTGTGCAGAAAAAACAGCAGCAGAGACTTTGCTGTTGTATATAGATATATTTGTATTTATTTAATCTTTTTAATGATAAAGTGTTGTCTTTTTACATCTCATTCTCACTTTCTTAAGTCACAGATAAGTCATTATTGACAAATCTAATTAAAAATGCTTGCTTAATGACTGTTACTACATCATTAACATTACAGAACATCATTCTTAGAGTATAATTGATTTATAAGAAACTCATTACTTAAAAGAGCATTAAGTTTAAGATTATAATTAATAAATATCTTTTTACTCTGTATTATATACAACATTTCTCTTCTACAGCAGTATCATCATACATATTGTGTCTCAATTCTGTTTTTATCTCAGCTCTTAAGAATGTTATCACTTCACAATGTCATACTCTCAGCAATTTTTTTACTTTCTTATTTACTTACATTAACATCATCTTAATGTCACATTATAATCATTACATCAACAACAAATTGAATTCTCTCTATTGTCTTTACTGTTTAAAGCATATCAGCAACAACATCAATTAATATAACATTATTAAGAATTAAAATTACAACTATTATAAGATGTTCTAAAAGCTATGCAACTCAGTTCAACAGAAAGTTTCTTGTCATTTTATAATGTATTAATGATAACAGATTTTCACATTCTTTAACTGTTAAGTTAACAACTTGTATACACTTATTAATTATATCATCATCATAACAATCAATGATGTTCATCAATCTCAGCTTCAGTATTACCTCAATTATATATAGATATTGTTTATTAAGTGTGTCACTGTCTATATTACTCATATTATAAGACATCATAATAGACATCACAAGTCTGCAGAGATCTGCAATCTATTGTTGTTTATAATTTAAGAGCAGTGAATAATCACTGTAATGTAGATATTTATATTAAATATCTTTCACTTTATAATTTATTCTCTTAATTTTCTTGCACTTTACTGTCATCATCATGTTACTTACTTCACTTTAAGTGCAGACTTTTCTCTCTTCAATTAAGTAACAACATCTTAAAAAGCTCTTATGACTTAATGCTGTAACTGAATTACTTTAACAGTAATCATAACATCAATAAGTAGTTACTGTTTTTATCTTTTGCTTCTGATAGTGATGCAGATGCAGAGATAACAAAGTGATTTAATAACATTTTATTGATGTATTAATTATATTTTGACTTCATTTCTTCTAAATAATATTATGTAGAATATTTTCAATAGAAGTTTTTAATTTCTTAAATCTCATTTATGTTTGCACTTCTTTTCTATTTTTGCATTATATTCTTATTGTAACACTTCTGCATCTCTCATATTCTTTACTTTAAGTCATTCATTATATTCTGTTAAATATTCTATTTACTTAACTTTATATTGTAACTGTTCTTTTCTTTATCTCTTATTTAAGATCTCTTTGATCTTGTATTCTTTCTCATCATTTATAAGATTCAAGAAGAACAGTTTTGACAAAGAATTATTGTTTAAATAGCATTTATAAAAATTTAAATATGAGACATAAAATCCATTATAAATTCTGTAGTGAGCAGACAGAGTCAGTTAATATACTTATTTATTAATAAAATTAATAATTTGAAAAGACTTAATAAATTTATGCAACAATTTCTTGCTTAATCTGCATTACTTTAAGTTCTTAATAAACAATAGCATTAAATTGTCAATGTTGTAGCTTTTTTAAACATAATTTTTGTCAAAATACTTAGCTTATACTTTCACAGCAGCTTATCATCACTTTATCATTATAACATAAATTTTCTTCATTTATTATATTCAGTCTTTTGCTGCTGACATCTTCTCTTTATAGATGTTGTTCTTAACATATTGAATAATTCTTAAGTAATAACTCATTAATATTTTAAACAGTGTTTAACTAATTATTATATGTTTTCTGTTTGCATACACAAACTCTGTCATTAACAGAAAGAATACTCAGTTATTTTGTTCTTTACAACAATAATAATGTAGATAATGTTCTAAAGTTTAATTTTGTCTTTTAATTTAATCATCAGTTTATAAATAAAAGACAGTGCTTAATTTTCACTTTATTTAAAGTTAATAACAGAATTTAAATCAATATATATTGATAAAGATTGACTCTCAGTCTAAAACAATATTTCTGAGTTCTTCATAGCAATATATGATCTGTTTAATATATATGTCAGTTAACTTGATTACAGTGAGTTTTTTAGTAATAAAGATATATTAAATCATTTTTGTAAGACAATTCACAATTATTAATATAAAGTCATAAGGCCTGCGAAGACTCTTCCTCCACGTGGTGCAGGCTGGGAACCTGAAAGGCTTGCCTTTCAGAGCTAATAGAGTCACCGGTCGAGCTGTGGTTGTTGCAGTGCAAGGTGCCACGGTGGTGCCGCGC
>JAABUJ010002351.1_pt1 | contig 23787 bp, 20 predicted proteins | sample 5559131 | NCBI WGS metagenome assembly JAABUJ01 (sample SAMN10711875, study PRJNA513366) | rock metagenome | isolation source: Antarctica rocks | place: Antarctica: Victoria Land, Mt New Zealand nord | collected 2016-01-07
CATTGAAGCACTGGAAGATCGGGCCGGGCCACAGGGTCGCGGTCGTCGGCCTGGGCGGGCTGGGGCACATGGGGCTGAAGTTCGCCAAGGCGCTGGGCGCGGACGTGTCGCTGTTCACGCGCTCCGCGGATAAAGAGGGCGAGGCGCGGCGGCTGGGCGCGGACCACGTTGTGATCTCTACCGACCCGGCGCAGATGGCGGAGGCTGCCGCCCAGTTCGACTTCATCCTGGACACGGTGCCGAGCGCGCACGACTTCAACCCCTACCTGGCGGCGCTGAAGCTGGACGGGACGCTGATCCTGGTCGGCCAGCTTGACGCGATTGACCCGCCTGTCCTGGGGGTGTCGCTGATGGCGGGGCGCAAGTCCCTCGCGGGTTCGGGGGCGGGTGGCATCGCCGAGACGCAGGAGATGCTGGAGTTCTGCGCCGAGCGCGGCATCACCTGCGACGTGGAGATGATCGGCATCGGGGACGTCAACGACGCCTTCGAGCGTGTGCTCAAGAGCGACGTGCGGTATCGGTTCGTCATCGACATGGCCTCGCTGAACGCCTGAGAGGCGCGCGCAAAAAACGCCCCCGGCACTGAAGATGACTTTCAGCGCCGGGGGCGAACTCTTGCGCTTTCCCGCTTGATCTTTTTCTCTTTTTTAGGCGGCTGCTCAGTGCCGGAAGATGGTGAACACGGCGATTGCCAGGCCCAGAAGCTGGAACGGGTCGACGCGCGAGGGGGCACCGCCCTGGTTGATCGTGATGTTGTCGCCCGCCTGGACCATGTACGTCCCCTGGACCGTCGCGTCGCTGGCGTTCAGCTTGATGGTCTGGGCCGCGCCCGTCCTGGGGTTGGAGCGGATGATCTGCACCTCGTTGATCTTCGCCCGGTCGGACAGGCCGCCGGCCTTGCCGATGGCGGCGGCCAGCGAGATCGGCTGGCCGTTCGTCAGCCCGTACTCGGCGGGGTTGCGGATGCCCGGCCCGGTCAGGGTGTAGGTGGCGGCGACGGTGGCGGCGGGGACGATAATGCTGTCGCCGTCTACCAGGACCGGGTTGAGGGTGGCGTCGGTCGGATTCTGGCCCGCCGTCGCGTACTGGAACGGGAGCGTGTCGGTCGGGGCCGCCCCGAAGTGGCGGATGACGATGCCCGTCGTGTTGGCCGCCAGTGTCGGCCCGCCCGCCGCCTGCAAGGCGCTGTAGGCCGTCGTGCTGGCCGGCACCTGGAACCGACCCGGCTTTACGACCTGGCCTTGGACGTTGATGAAGATCGGCTGGGCCTCGCGGCTGCCGACCGTGATCACGTCGCCGCCGTGCAGGGCGGGGTTGCCCGCCGGAGTCTGGGCGTCCAGAAACGATTTGTAGTCCACGGTCTCTTTGCCGTTGGTGTCGCCGCGCGTGATCTCGACCTTGCTCAGGTCGGCGTTCAGGGCGGGCACGGCCTGGCGCAGCACGTCGTCCAGGTGGGCGTTGGTGCGGACGACGTAGTGGCGCGGCGAGGTGACCAGGCCGGCGACGTCCACGCCGATGCCGCCCGCGTCGAGGATGGTGACCACGACCTGCGGCTTGACGTAGAACTGGGACAGCCCGGTCGCTTTGCGGCCCGGCCCGCCCGCCGCGCCGCGGATGGTCGCGGCGGCCTGGGCGGGGGTCTTGCCCTGGACGAAGACCTGGTTGATGTAGAGCATGGTGATGTTGCCGCTGCCGTCCACGGTGTAGTCACCGGTCAGAGTCGGCTCGTTTGCGACCGTGACGTGGATCTTGGCATTGGCGTCGATCACGCCCGTCTGCGCCGCGGCGGGGGGGGCACTCCCGCTCAGCAGAAAGGCGGTGCAGAGGAGCAGAAGGGCGGCCCGCAGGCGCGACAGAGGGAGGCGCGGGGCGGGGCGGGGGGCATAGCGGTCGGCATGGCTCATGGTGGTGTGTGTACTTCCTGGATTCGAGACGTGACCGCCGCTCCGGGACGAGCGGCGGGCGGGCGCATCGCGCCCTCAGACATAAGCCAGAGGCAAGAACCGTGCCAAAACGGAGGCCCCCGCCGAAGCAGAGACTCGGGCGGAAGACGGACAGGTCGCGGCCCTACGCCACGGCCTCTTTCAGGGCGGCATCCGGGACGGCGTCCGGGGCGGCGTCCTCCCCTGGGCGGGGCACGACGTTCTCCGCCTGGGGGCCTTTAGGACCCTCGCCGACCTCGTACTCGACCTCCTGGCCTTCGCGCAGGGACTTGTAGCCGTCCTGCCGGATGACGGAGAAGTGGACAAACAGGTCTTTGCCCTGGCCGGTGTCAATAAACCCGTAGCCTTTGGCATCACTGAACCACTTGATCTTACCTACTGGCATTGCGTGTGCGCTCCTTATCTCTCCGCTATCTCCTCCCGCTCTGGCTGCCGGGTCCGGCGGCGGCGGGTTTTGCCGCGATCTTCTCCCGAAACGTGCTCACGTCTGGCAGGCAGGCCTGCCCGGACGAAGGGTAGCATAAACGGTGCGATTTGTCAAGAGGAAACGTGCGATGGCACACGGGCCGATGCCCGCCGCCCCGCCGGGGCAAACCCGTAACTGAGGCCCAGGGGCCGGTGGCCTACGGGCCGCCCCCCGTGTCCCCCCGCAGCCGCGCCAGGTCGCCCGGCGTGTTGACGTTGACCAGGTGCGCGGCGACGTGGGCGGGCGCGTCGGCGGCGTGGAACTCCCCCGCCTCGATCAGCCCGTGCAGGGACAGGCGTCCCGCCGCCAGGCGTGCTTCCAGCAGCGGCAGGCAGGCGGGGGCATAGACCGAGAACAGCGGCTCCCACCGGCCCGCGCTGCGGACCGCCAGCCCGTGCGGGCCTTCCGTCCCGCCCGCCGAAGCGAACAGGGCGGCCAGCCAGTGCAGGTCGGCGGGCTGGAGCAGCGGCAGGTCGCAGGCCAGGGCGAGTACGGGGGCCTGGGCGTGATGCAGGGCCGCTTCCAGCCCCCCCAGCGGCCCTCGGCCCGGTGCGCGGTCAGGGACGAAGGCGACGCAGGGCAGGGGCCAGGTGCCGGGCCGGGAGCGCCCGGCCACGGATACGGACAGACCCGCGTCCAGCGCCGCCCGCGCCGTCCGCTCCAGCAGCGTTTCCCCCTCCCACTCCAGCGCGGCCTTGTCCGTGCCCATGCGCAAACTCAGGCCCCCGGCCAGGATCGCTACGGTGATTCGCATCGGTTCCCTCTCCTACTGTGTGCCGGTGCCCGTGCTTCTACGGGCTTCTTCGGGTTTCCGCGCTTCCCTGCCGTGTTGGCATGGATTGTGCATCCTGCCCCTCTAAGTCCCGCCAAAGTGCGGCGGGAGACAAGGGGGCGCGGATTTGGTTTCAACATCTTTGGAATCTTCTTTGGAATCTTCTTTGCTGGATCGGGCGGAAACAGGGGCGGGCCTGACGACGGGCGGGTCGGCGTTCATCGAGCAGGCGCAGGAGAGCGGGCAGTACTTCATCCACCAGCCCTACCACCTGTACTCGGAGGCCAATCATGCCGCCTGGCGGCGGCTCTACGCGGGCATGGAGGAGCGCTGGGCGCGTCACGCCAACGCCCCGTTCCTGCGCGGGCTGGACGCGCTGCGCCTGGACCCGTGCCACGTCCCGCGGCTCACCGACGTCAACAAGTTCCTGCGGCCCTTGACCGGGTTCCAGGCCGTCGCCGTCAGCGGCTTCCTGCCCGCGTTCGTGTTCTTCGACTGCCTGAGCCGCCGCGAGTTCCCGACCACGATCACCATGCGCGACGCTTCCGAGGCGTTCGCCCCCTGGCCGGACATCTTCCACGACATCACCGGCCACGTGCCCATGCACACCGACCCGGCTTTCGCCGACGTCCTGGTCCGGTTCGGGCGCTGCGCCCATACCGCCGCCGAGATGGTCTCGGGCATCGCCGACGCCGACGAGCAGGCGCGGCGGCTGACCAGCATCATCCGGGCGATGGCCCGCTTCTTCTGGTTCACCATCGAGACCGGCCTGATGCGCTCCCCCGAAGGCCTGAAGGTCTACGGCAGCGCCTTGCTCTCGTCGCGCGCCGAGATGGACCGGGCCGTGGACCCCGCCCTGGTCCAGCAGTCCCCGCTGCAACTGGAATGGGTCATCCACCAGGGGTTCCTGCCGAACTTTTTTCAGCCGCTGCTGTTCGTCGTGGACTCGTTCGACCACCTGTTCGGGCTGGTCGGCGAGCTGGAAGACTGGATGCGGCACGGGAAGCTGGACGACGTCGCGCCGGGCGAGCCGAACATCTCCGCCTCGGACGTCCAGAGCTTCCTCCAGGGGGCGGGCACCCGATGACCACGCTGCCGACGCCCGCCGCTCCCCAGAGTCTTGCCGCCCGGCATCCGGCGGGCGACGGGTGCCTGCACCGGATGGTCGAGGCGCAGGCGGCCCGGACGCCCTCGGCCCCGGCGCTCATCTGGGCGGGTGGATGCTTGACGTATGCCCGGCTGAACGGGGACGCGAACCGGCTGGCCCGGCACCTGCGGCGGCACGGGGTCGCGCCGGGCGTCCTGGTCGCGGTCTGCGCCGAGAGCGGCCCGGAGATGGTCGTCGCCCTGCTCGCGGTGCTGAAGGCCGGGGGGGCTTACGTCCCGCTCGACCCTGCCTACCCCGCCGAGCGCCTGGCCTTCATGCTGGACGACACCGCCGCGCCGCTCGTCCTGACGCTGTCGCGACTGCGGGACGTGCTGCCCACCTCATCCCAGAGCCGCGTGCTGTGCCTGGACGCCGACGCCGCGCTGTGGGGCGGCGAGCGCGGGGACGACCTGGACGGCGGGGCGGGGCCGGACGACCTGGCCTATGTCATCTACACGTCGGGTTCCACGGGCAAGCCCAAGGGCGTCCTGCTGGCCCACCGGGGGGCGCATGCCAATCTGGGCTGGCGTCAGGAGGCGTTCCCGCTCGACGAGTCCGACCGGATGCTCCAGTCGTACTCGTTCAGCTTCGACCCGTCCGTGTGGGCGATCTTCTGGCCGTTGGTATCCGGCGCGGCCCTGGTCCTGCCCCGCCCCGGCGGCTTGGCCGACCCCGGCTACCTGGTCGAGACGCTGGTCAACGAGGACATCACCGTGGCGGGGTTCGGCCCGGCCCTGCTGCGGACGCTGCTGGCCCGCCCCGAGTTTGCCCGCTGCCGAATGCTGCGCCACCTGTTCTGCGGCGGCGAGGCCCTGCCGCCGGATCTGCCCGCCTTGGCCCACGCCCGGCTGCCCCGGACGGCCCTGCACAACGTCTACGGCCCGACCGAGGCGACCATCGACGCCGCCTGGTGGACGGTCCCGCGCGGCTGGTCGGGGGCCGTCGTCCCCATAGGCTTCCCCGCCGCACAATCTGAGCTGTTTGTGCTGAACGGTGATCTCACCCCCGTGCCGGACGGCGAGGCCGGCGAGCTGTACGTCGGCGGCATCGGCCTAGCGCGCGGCTACCACGCGCGGCCCGACCTGACGCAGCAGTCTTTCCTGCCCCATCCCTTCGACCGCACCCCCGGCGCGCGGCTGTACCGCACGGGCGACCTGGTCCGGCGCGGGCCGGACGGCGCGCTGCTCCACCTGGGCCGGATCGACTCCCAGGTCAAGATCCGCGGCTTTCGGATCGAGCTGGGCGAGATCGAGGCCGCCCTGTGTGCGCACCCCTTAATCCAAGACGCCATCGTCGCCCGGCGCGAAGACGGTCCCGAGGGGTGTGGCGGGAATGAGCCGCGCCTGGTGGCCTACTTCGTGACCGCCGGCGACCCGCCCGCCGACTTGCGCGACTGGCTCTCCCAGACTCTGCCCGCGCACATGGTCCCCGCGCTGTTCGTCCGCCTGGTCGCGCTGCCGCTGACCCCGAGCGGCAAGCGGGACCGCACCGCCCTGCCGCCGCCCGGAGCCGAGGCTGGGGGGCGTGTGGGAGCGGCGGCGGACTTCCTGCCGCCGCGCGATGCCCTGGAGCGGCAGATCGCGCGGGTCTGGGAAGAGCTGCTGGACGTCCGCCCCGTCGGCCTCCGGGACAGCTTCTGGGACCTGGGCGGGCACTCGCTGCTGGCCGCGCGCCTGCTGGACCAAGTCGGGGCGGCCTGCGGCCGGGCGGTGCCCCTGTCCGCGCTGTACGAAGGCGGGACCGTGGAGCACCTGGCCGACCTCTTGCGCCGCCCGCCGCCTGATCCGTCGGACGGGGCGGCCCCGTGCCTGACCAGGATCGCGCCGGACGGGTCCCGCCGCCCCTTCTTCTTCCTGTACGGCTTTCACCCGCTGGGCGGCTTTTACTGCCACTCGCTGGTTCGACGCTTCCCCGCCGGGCAGCCTCTCTATGCCCTCCACCCGCCCGTCGTGCGCGGCGCGGGGCGGCTCACGATTGAAGCGCTGGCGAGCGAGTACGTCGGAGTCCTGCGCGCGGCCCAGCCGCACGGCCCGTACCGCCTGGGCGGCTTCTGCGGGGCGGGCCTGATCGCCTTCGAGATGGCCCGGCAGCTCACCGCGCGGGGCGAGGCCGTCGAGTTTCTGGCCCTGATCGAGGTCCATGCGATCAACGCCCGGTTCCGCCTGGCCCTGCGGCGGCTGACGGGCGGCCCGCGCGCGTTCGGGATGGCACAGCGGGTTCTCTCGCCCGCCGTGGCCGCCGCCCAGGGCTGGTGGCAGGCGTGGCGGGGACGCGCCGCGCCGGGCCTGATCGCCGCCCTGGACCGCGCCGCGGGGGCGTATGTTCCCGGCTTCTACGCCGGTCCGCTCGCTCTGTTCCGGGCCTGTGACGACCCGGAGACGTTTGCGGGCGACCCCGTGGCGCTGTGGCGGGAGGCCGCGCCGGGCCTGACCGCCCATGACGTCCCCGGCACCCACCTGGGCTGTCTGCTGGAACACGTCGGCGGCCTCGGCGACGCCCTGGGGGCCGGCCTTGATGCCCTTGACTGCTGACGCCGTATATCTCTGGCGGGCGGACCTGGACCGCCCGCCTGTCCCGTTTGAGGCGCTGGCCGGGACGCTGTCGCCGGACGAAAACGCGCGGGCGGACCGCCTGCGCCGCCCCCTCGACCGGAGCCGGTTCGTCGCCGCGCGCGGCCTGCTGCGCCTGCTGCTCGGCGAAGCGCTGGGCCTCCCCGCGCGCGGCCTGCGCTTTACCTACGGCCCGCACGGCAAGCCCGCCGTTGCCAGCGGCCCCCGCTTCAACCTGTCCCACTCGGACGGCCAGGCCCTGTTCGCGCTTTCCCACGCCCGCGAGGTCGGCATCGACATCGAGCGTGTTTGGGACGACTTGGCCGTGCTGTCTCTGGCGGCCCGCTGGCTGCCCCCGCCCGCCTCCGCCGCGCTGTCGGCCCTGCCCCCCGCCGCGCGGCCCGCCGCCTTCTGCCGTGCGTGGGTGCGCCACGAGGCCTCCCTGAAGGCGCGCGGACTGGGCCTCGCCGCCTCCGGTCTGCCGGAGGCTGACCCCGCCCGATGGACGCTGCTTGACCTCGAAGTCCCGCCGCCGTACCGCGCCACGCTGGCCGTGGGTGGCTCAGGGGTGCGTATCGAGTGGCGCGACTTCTGAGCCGGGGGCCGCAGCACCCGACCGGCCCGTCGGAACGCTGATCACTCCGGCAGGAGCTTCTCCCGCTTGATCGCTTCCAGCAGGCCCGCCGACGCCTCACTCACCAGATGGTAAACGCCCTCGAAGCCGCCCACGAGGTACGGGTCGGGGACCTCGCGCACCGTGGCTTCGGGCGCGTACTCTAGAAAAGGCCGCACGACGGCCCGGTAGCCGGGGCGGGGGGCGGCCAGCGCCCACACGTCGCGCAGGTTCTGGTCGTCCATCGTCAGGACGTAGTCGAAGGCGTTCAGGTCATCCGCTGTGATCTGGCGGCCCTGGTGCGCGTAGTCGATGCCGTGCTGGTCCAGCAGCGCGCGTGTGCCGGGGTGGGGCGGGTGGCCGATGTGCCAGTCGCCGGTCCCCGCCGAGTCGGCCTCGATTTCCCCGGCCAGCCCCGCCGCACGGACCTGGTGCCGGAACACGGCCTCCGCCATCGGGGAGCGGCAAATGTTGCCCAGGCAGACGAACAGAACACGAATCATGGTTATCCTCTTCCGCGTATCTTTTCGGGTGGTATACTCGTTATGCTCTCCACAAGAACATACCCATGCCTACGCCGCCCGACAACCCCGCCCCCCCCCGTAGAGCCGTCCGCCTGACGCTCGACACGCACCTGCCGCCGCTGTCCGGGTTCACGCCGACCAAGGACATCCGCTACCATCCCCTGTTCCGGGGCCTGCTGTTCCCCTGGGTCTGGCGCGTCCTGTCGCAGCGGCTGACGCGGGCGGGGCACTATTTTCTGATCGCCACGACGCTGTTCATGGCCTTCGGGGCGGTCTCGCTCGACCAGCAGTGGTACGTCCCGTTCACCTACGCCTTCGGGCTGTGGGTCGTGGCCCTGGTCTCGATGTGGGCGCAGCACCCGCGGGTGTCCCTGCGGTCGTCCCACGCGGACCGGGTGCGGGCGGGCGACACGCTCCCCGTCGAGATCGAGGTCGAGGCCTGGGGCCGCCGTGCGGTCGGGCTGACCGTGCTGCCGGACCGGCTCCCGCCTGCCGTGGACGCCGTGCCGCCGGACGGCGTGGCCCTGCCCGTGCTGCTGCCCGGCGAAAAGGCGTGGGTGCGGCTGGGCCTGCTCTGCCCCCGCCGCGGGGCCTACGCGCTGCGCGGGTTCCGGGTCGAGACCGCCTTCCCGCTGGGCCTGATGGTCGCCCAGCAGGTCTGCCCGGAGCGCCGCCGCCTGCTGGTCCACCCTCGGTTCACGCCGCTGTCGCTGCTGGACGCCCCGCCGAGCCGGCGCTACCAGCCCGGCGAGGCCGCGCTGTCGTCGAGGCTGGGCGACTCGCTGGAGTTCATCGGCAACCGCGAGTACCGCGAGGGCGACCCGCTCCGCTCCATCAACTGGCGGGCGACCGCGCGGCTGTCCCGCCCCGTCGTGCGCGAGTACCGCGAGGAGTACAGCCTCCACGCCGCCCTGATTCTGGACACCCACGTCCCGATGGCGCCCGGCTTGCCCCCGCCGCCGGCCTTTGAGCGCGCCGTCTCGCTCGCCGCCGCCGTCGGCGAGTACCTGTCCCGCTCGGACTACCGCCTGGACCTGCTGGCGACCGGGGCGGACGTGCAGGAAACCGGGGCGGTCGCGGACGACGTGTTGGACGCCCTGGCGACCGTCGCCCCCGACCCTTCGCCGCCGTGGGACGCTTTAGAAGACGCGCTGGCCGACCGCCTGCGGGGCCTGACGCTGGCCGTCTGTGTGCTGCTGGACTGGGACGTCGCCCGGCGGGACTTCGTCGCGCGGCTGGGCGAGTCCGGCGCGGGCGTCAAGGCCGTGGTCGTCCGCGATTCGCCCTGCGCGCTGCCGCCGGGTGACGTTCTCGTGCTGACCTCGGCGCAGGTGGACGCCGGGGCGGGGATTATCTAGGGGCAGGTCCGGCCCGAAAGAGGCCCCCCAGTCCCCAACTCCGGGGGGACAGGAATGAGATGTAGAGGCGGGGCTTGCCCTGCCCTCTGGCTCCCCCAGCCCTGGGGGCTGGGGGCCTCTGCGCCCAGCCTTTCGAGAAGCACAATCGCCATGACAGCACCACCCCTCCCACCCCTCACAGCGCCCGCCGGCACACAGGCAGACGCTGGAAACTCGCCCGAAGGCGAGAGGAGCCGCCCGCCCTGGCCCGCCGCCGCCGCCGCGCTCGTGGCGTTCGCCGCCCTGGCCCTGAGCAGCGGCGCGTACCCGTCGCTCATCGGGCTGGCCCTGGGGCTGCTGCTCTCCTATGCCTTTGCCGCCCGGTTCGAGAACGTCACGCTGACCAAGTGGACCCTGCGGATCGTCGTCATAGGCTCCGCCGTCTTCGCCTACTTAGCGGGTGCCGTCAAAGACGACAGCGCGTTCTTCGACATGCGCTATCCTTACTCGCTCGCGCTGATGATGGCCGCCGAGCTTGTCTTGCAGTTCTGGCGGCGCGAGCCGACCGGCGGGGCGCGCGCGCCGTTCACGGTCTTTCTTTCCGCCTTCGTCTTCCTGTGCGGGTGCAGTGTGGTCGATGACGGCGCGCACCTCTTGTGGTATTTGGCCCCGGCCTTTTTCCTGTTCTTCACGCTGGCCCTGCCCGGATTCTTGCCCCGCGCGCGGGTGCCGCTGGCTCTGACTCTGGCCCCCGCCCTGTTCGCCCTGGGCCTGGGCGGGGCGACCCACGCGGGCTTCTATGTCTACCGGGGGGCGCTGAACGCCCTGGGCGGGCAGGTGGGCAGCCGGCATCTGTCGGTCAGCATGGGCATGAGCGGCCAGCCGATCTTAGGCTCGTCGTTCACCCTGCGCGACTCGCTGACGCGCGTTCTGCGGCTGGATCACCCCGGCACGGACCCCTACCTGCGCGGCATGACCTTTGACACCTATGCGGGGCGGACGTGGGGGCCGGCCCTGGAGGGGCGCAAGTTCCTGCCCTACCGCCCCCCCGCGCGGGCGCGCGGCGAGGCCGAGGCGCGCGTCACCCGGCTGGACGACGGCGTCACGCTGCTGTTCGCGCCCCTGCACAGCGCGGCTGTCCGGGCTGAGGGGGCGACGACCGTGGAGTGGGCCGCCCCGTCCGAGGGGCCGCTGCGCGTCGAGTCCACTGCCGCCGACCCTCTGGTCTACGATGTCGTCGCGGCCAAGCCCGCCGCGCCGCCGGGCCTTTTAGACGCCGCGCCGGGTGGCGACGAGCGGGCGCGCGACCTGACGTTGCCCACGGAGATCGACCCCCGCGTCTTGGCGAAGGCACACGCGCTGGGCGTGGACAAGTCCGGCCCGGAGACCAAGATCGCCGCCGTGGTCCACTTTCTACAGACCAACAACGCTTACAGCCTGACGGTCAACCCCGGTGCGGGCGACCCGATCTCGAACTTCATCTTGCAGCGCAAGGCCGCGCACTGCGAATACTTCGCCTCTTCGGCCGTCATCCTGCTGCGCGCCCTGGGCGTCCCGACGCGCTACGTCAGCGGCTACTTCGCCCACGAGAACGGCGGCAAGGATGCCCTGCTGGTGCGCCAGCGCGACGCCCACGCCTGGGCCGAGAGCTGGGTCGCCGGGGTCGGCTGGGAGACCGTAGATGCGACGCCCGGCGGGGGCAGGCCCGACGCCTTGGCTGGCAGGATCCCGCTGTGGTGGCAGGCCTGGGAGGGCATCCAGGACGTCTTGGGCGCGCTGCGCCGCTGGGTCGTCAGCGCCTCGTGGGCCGAGAAGGGGGGCGTGTTCGCGCTGCTGGTGCTGGGCCTGCTGCTCCCGCAGGTGTACCGCTTCTGGCGGGCGCGGCGGCTGGGGGCTGAGGGCTTCCGCTACTCCCAGGCCGACGCCGCGCTGGCGGCACTGGCGATCCGGTTCGAGCGCCTGCTGGCCCGGCGTGGCCTGCCGTGCCCCCTGGGCCGGACGTGGCCCGAGCACCTGCGGGCGCTGCCCCGAGACAAAGCCCTGCCGCCCCGCTGGCTGGCGTTCGCGCAAGGCTACGACCGCGCCCGCTTCGGCCCGCCGCCCGGCCCTGACGCCCTGGCGCGACTCGCCGCCGACCTGCGCGCGCTGGAGAAGGGGAGTTGAGTCGATAAGAGTCCCCGGCACTGGAAGTGCCGGGGCGATGTTCCATGACCCCGACAGGAGACCGCATGACAGCCACGCCCGATTCAGCGCCGCCGACCCCGCCGCATCAGCCCTTAAAGTCTTCGGAAGCGACCCCCCTGGAGACCATCGGGCGCATCGAGGCCAACCTCTCGTCCGTGATCCGGGGCAAGCCCGCCGCGATCCGGCTGCTGCTGATCGCGCTGCTTTCAGGCGGCCACGCCCTGCTCGAAGACGTGCCCGGCACGGGCAAGACCACGCTCGCCAAGTCCCTGGCCCGCTCGATGGACGGCGTCTTCCGGCGCATCCAGTTCACGCCCGACCTGCTGCCCGCCGACATCACCGGCAGCTCGTTCTACAGCCCCGCCGACGGCTCGTTCACGTTCCGCGAGGGGCCGGTCTTCGCCAACATCGTGCTGGCCGACGAGATCAACCGGACGTCGCCGCGCACCCAGTCTGCGCTGCTCGAAGTGATGAGCGAGGGCCAGGTGACGGCGGACGGCCTGCGCCGCGACCTGCCCCAGCCGTTCTTCGTGGTCGCCACCCAGAACCCGACCGACTTCCACGGGACGTACCCGCTGCCCGAGGCGCAGCTCGACCGATTCGCCGTGCGCGTGACCCTGGGCTACCCGGACCTGCCCGACGAGATGGAGGTTCTGTACGGCCAGAGTGAGCGCCATCCCTTCGACGACCTCCAGCCGGTCGTCTCGGGCGCGGACGTGCTGCGCCTCCAGGCCCAGGTGCGGCGCGTCCGCGTGGACCGCGCCCTGGCCGAATACCTCCTGCGCCTGGTCGCCGCGACCCGGACAGACGACCGCGTCCGCCTGGCCGCCTCGCCGCGCGGGTCCCTGACCTTGTTCCGGGCGGCCCAGGCCCGCGCCTTGGCCGAGGGCCGCGACTATGCTCTGCCCGACGACGTCCAGGCGCTGGCCGTCCCCGTGCTCGCCCACCGCCTGATGCTGGACACGAAAACAAAATACGGCGGCCTGACCGGGGCACAGGTGATCGAGGAGGCGCTGGAGAGCATTCCCGTCCCGCGCTGATGGGGAATAGCAAGAACCCCTCCCGGCGGTGAGCCGCCCTCCCTCCCCTGCTGAGGGAGGGCAAGGAAGTAAGGCGCGGGCCTACGCGCCCCGGCGCGCGGCTTCCGCCAGGTGACGCGCCTCGGCGTCGTCCAGGTCGGCGGCTTTCTTGCGGGCGGGCGGGTTTTCAAGCTCCAAGTCGGTCTGCGCGACGCGCTCGATGGCGGACAAATCGGAGACGCCGGCCAGGAGGCTGTAGCGCAGGCTGAACTTCTTTTCGGCCCCGGACAGCTTGTTCCGGGCCTCGTCGGATAGCCCGTCCAGCCACTTCTGCCGCATGGCCGTGGTGCCCGCCTGGTGGCGGGCGCGGATTTCCGCGGGGAGGCTCTCGGGGTCGACCGTGACGCTTGCCGTGCCGTCGGCGTAGAGCTTCGTCAGCGTCCCCGTCAGGCCGCGATAGTGGGGGTAGAACAGGCCGGATTTGAGGTCCGCTGCGCTCGGATCGCGGTCTGCGATCTGGACAGCGTCGCCCTCGGCCATCTGCGCCGCCGTGAGTTTTGCCATGGTGATATTCTCCTTGGGTGGGTGTATGTTTGCCCGGATAGCGGGCCGGGTAAACGGAGCGGGGTGCTTAGTCTATTATGGTAAACGTACTTTATGTCATCGGCGAGATATTGTTGATCGCCGCGCTGCTGGGCCTGCTCGCCGTCCCGGTGTGGCTGGTGATGATGGCCCTGCACGTCAAAAACACGACCCTGGGCCACGCCAAGCGGATGTCGCAGCGGCCCATCGCCGCCGTCAAGAACCTGATCGCCACCGGCAAAGGCATCGCGCAGCAGGAGACGGTGCGCGTCAAGCACATCGCCGGGTCGGGCAAGGTGGCCGTGGGCGCGGTCCAGCACTCCGCCGTACACATCCAGGCCGCAGCCAGGACGGTGCATCCCGAAGACCTGCGACCCGCCAAAGACACCCTCCAGAACGCCGGCAAGGTCTTGAGCCTCGTGGCAAAGCTTTCGCGGGCGGGTGTCAGGCAGGGGCGGCGTTAGAAGTCCGGGGCCTTATTTTATCGCCTTCATTTTATCGCCTTCAGGGCTGCCTCCACCGCGCCGGGCGCGTCGGACGGGTTGCCGTCGGTGAGCGCCCGGCCGTCCAGACTGACGCCCAGGTCGGTCACGGCCTGCGCCCCAGGCGAGCGGTCTTCCTGGGGGACATCCAGGTCCACGATCTCCGCCGAGACCGTGCCGCCGCGCCCGACGTAGTCCCGGACGGCCTGGAGCGGCGCGGCCAGCGTTTCGGGCTTCGCCTCGTTCGCCTCATCGTAGACCCACCCAACCAGAAAGTGGCGCTTGGCCGTGGCCGGGTCGCCGACGGTCTCCTCGGCAGGGTCGCGGGTGACCGCGCCGGGCGAACCGGCGGCCCCCGGCAGCGGCGTTCCCGGCGGTGACTGCTTCGGCTGTGACTGCTTCGGCGGGGCGTCCTCGCCCGGCTCCGGCACGGCGTTCTGGTTGACGCCTCGGCCTAGGAACACCACCGCCGTGCCCAGGATGATCAGGCCCGCGACCACCAAAAAACGGTTCATTCCGTCCCTTTCTTTTCCGCCCCCGCCTCTTTGACTCCCAGAAACGCGCCCATCCGGCCCGTCGCTCCGTCGCGCCGGTAGGAGAAGAAGTCGCGCCGGTTGCGGAACGTGTCCTCGTCGCAGACCGCGATGGAGGACGCGCGCAGGCCGGCCTGCAAGAGCTGCTGGAACACGACCGCGCGCAGGTTCAGGCCGAACGTGCCGCCGAACTCGCTCCGGGGCAGGACCACGTTGGACGCCCGCGCGGCGGGCATGGACCGGAACCGGTCGGCCACCTCGGGGCCGACCTCGTAGCTCTCGCCCGCGATGCACGGCCCGACGGCGGCCAGGCACGAGGACGGCGAGCAGCCCAGCTCGTCCGTCATCGTCCGTACCGTGCGGGCGGCGATGTTGGCCGCCGCGCCGCGCCAGCCCGCGTGGGCCAGCCCGACGGCCTTGCGGGTGGGATCCACAAGATACACGGGGACACAGTCGGCGAAAAAGAGCATCAGCAGCAGGCCCGGCACATCGGTGACGAGCGCGTCCGCGCCGGCCACGGGTACCCCGCCCGTGGCTGCCCGGACGACCGCGACGCCGTCGCCGTGGACCTGCTCGGCCAGCACGACCTGGGTGTCGTTGTAGCCCAGGTCTGCGAGGACGCGCCGCCGGTTCGCCGCCACCGACGGGGCCGCATCGGCGACGTGCGCGCCCAAGTTCAGCGTGTCATAGGGGGCGACGCTGACCCCGCCGCTGCGCGTGGTGAAGCCTTGGGTGATGCGCGGCAGCCAGGCCAGCGTCCGCGCCTGGTACAGCGGCAGGTCGCCCACGAGTTCTTTCCGCCAGCCGGTCATTCCGACGCCTCAATTTTCCATGCTTCCTGCTGTGTCACAGGCGCTCGCGCGGAGTGTCTGACGTGTATGGTGCCGACCGTGGGCGCGTCATCAGGGGACTGGCGCAGGACGAAAAGGACACGGCACGCAGGGCCTCTTTTCGTGCGGCGGTGGAGCATCCGCCGGACGCTCTGCTTGAAAAGCTTGTCTTCCTCGGCTGCCGGCCAGATTGTGGGGAACCGTGCGAGTTTGGCGACTTCAACGATGAGGCCCCTGCTCCAAGCCTTTGCGATGTCATCCCCCGCCGTTTCCACGAGATAATCTTCCGCTGCCTGGATGTCATCACTCGCTCGGTCGGTGAAGCGAATGGCCCAAACAACCGGCTGTTCTGCGCTAGACGCCATCAGGCGGCGCCCTCGGAAGCGGCCGTCACTCGCCGCCTGCGTCTTGCCTCTGCTCTCCCCTCTAGCAGCGCCGCCATCTCCTCTAGCGAGATGCTGCGTCCCGCGTCTAAATCTGCGAGTCCTTCACGGATGCCTGCGACAGACGCTTGGAAATCCGCCGTGTCTTCAAACTCCGTCAAGTCAATCGGCGTGTCGTTTTCCACGAGCATCACCACATAGTCCGTGACGTCTTTTCCACGCACGGCGGCATTCGTCTTCAAGCGCGCTTCTAATTCGGGAGAGAGTTCCAGAGTGAGTGTCATCAGGTTTCCTCCTAATCCGCCATCTCGTGTAGGTCCACGCCGCCGATGGGTTGTTCGCGCCAGCCAGTCAAGGCGCTTCTTTCTCGGCTTGGGCCGCTCGCCACTCGCGCTTATTCTCTTTCAGGCTACTACCGGCCCCAAACACGGTAATCTGACTGCTCATGCACCCGCCGCCTATACTGCACGTACGTGGGCCTCAGAGCGGTGTTGAACAGAGCGAAAACAAAGTAGGCTCCTGGTGCCGACACAACCGCGCTGATTCCGTGCCATTGCCATTGTCACTCTCCCACTGTGCCCTCATGCTTCCAGCCGTCATGCCTAGTCCGGTATTTCTTCCCTCGTCAATCCGCGCCCGGAATCCAGTACGTTCAGGCCCTCACGCAGAGAGACCAAATCAGTTTCGTAATCACGGTCGTGATCTTCGTAGATGTCGTAGAACCATGCAAGGTCAGGCGGGCGGTCGGCGTCCCTGAAGTCCGAAAGGCCGTCCGCCGTGCCGTTCTCCTCCGCCATCCCCTGGTCCTCCTAGTCCGCCATCTCGTACAGGTCCATGTCGCCCGACAGCAGGGCGCTCTTGGAGGCGTCGGCGAAGAGCTGGTCGAGCTTGGTCAGGTACTCGCGGACGGTCATTACGACCGTCGCGTGGGACCAGGTCAGCGGCGAGACCGAGAGGGGGTCGCCGTTGTAGGGGTGGATCTGCTCGGCCAGGACGCCCGACTCCAGCGTGTGCCTGCGGACCCAGTCGAGTATCTCCAGGGCGCGCGACAGGTCCGAGGGCTGCTTGGCCTTGGCGATGTACCACTCGGCCAGCCACAGCGTGCAGATGATCCAGGGGTTGCCCGGCACGGCCCCCACGTCCTGGGAGATCTGGTGGTAGTAGTCGTTCTCGTAGCGGGCCACCCCGCCGATGTCGGTGCGGCACCACAGGCGGGCCTCGACCTGCTCCATCGTCGCCACGACTTTGGGGTCGTCGGCGGCCAGCATGCCGAACTGGAACACGCCAAAGGAGCTGGCGTCGATGGTCACGTCGGCGTCAATGGCCCCCGTCACGCGGTCTACGGTGATGCGCCGGACGAAGCGGCCCCGCTCGGCGTCCCACAGGTGCTCCAGGGCGGCGCCCTTGATCTCCCGCTGCGCGCGGCGGAACTCCACCGCCCGGTCGTCGTCGCCGAAGGTCTCGGCGAAGTTCGCGGCGGCGTTCAACCCGGCCCAGACGGCGGCCACGGTGAAGGTGTGGATGCCGTGCCGCTCCTCCCACAGGTCGTAGGAGGGACCGGGCAGGCCCGTATGCGGTTCGCGGTACTGCGTCATAAACTCGCCCGCGCGCCGGATCAGCGGCGCGTACAGGCCGCGGATGAACTCGACGTCTCGGAAGCGCGCGTAGTGCTCCCACAAAGCCCAAATGACCAGGGCCGTCTCGTCTTCTTGGATGGGCAATTGCGCGTGCCCGGTGCCGTCGGCCCAGGGGTGCCAGGACGAGCCGAGCGACTTGTCGGGGTTGTACTTGTGCAGCAGGTAGCCCTCGGGCAGCAGCACGTCGCGGCAGAACTCATAGAAGTTGCGCGTCACGTCCGGCTGGCCCGCCAGATCCAGCCCGTAGGCGACCAGCGCCCCGTCGCGCGGCCACATGTAGGAGTAGGTGTCGTTGTTGAACGTCAGATAGTCCGAGTCGTTGGCGGCCAGGATCGCCCCTCGGTTGTCGATCTGGGTTCTCAAAATCAGCAGGGACTGCTTGTACAGAGTCACCAGGGCGTCGGGTAGGTCGCCGTAGGGGATGTTGTCTTTGTTGACCCACTGGTTCCAGTAGATGCGGGCGCGGTGCTGGAAGAACTCGGGGCCGCGCGTCTTGACCAGGCCGTTGATGAGCTTGACCGCAGCGTAGTCCTCGCCCGCCGCCAGCCAGTAGTAGACCGTGGCCGTGCGGTCCAGGGCGACATGGGCGGCGACCGTGCTGTCCACGGCCCCCTGGGCGACCGTGTTCATGCCCAGGACGCCGTCCCCGGCGTCGCGCCATGTTCCCTCGGCCCCGTGGGCGCGCGAGACGCCGATGGCGTAACGCGAGACGCCGTGATCGCACGTGCCGTTGGCGTTCTCGACGCAGACGTTGGCGAGCATCCACGTCTTGCCCTTGTAGTGGATGACGGCCTTGAGGTTCGGGGCGTAATAGGCCGTGTTGCCCTCGGACGACTCGTTGAGGTTGAAGTCGTGGTGCCAGAACAGGCGCAGGTCACGGGGACGGGGGGTTGCGTCCGGGGGCAGTAAGTTTTCGATCTCGACCTTACGCACGTAGACATCACGGTCGAAGTCCACGCAGTCCCGGCAGACCAGGCGCAGGCCCAGCCCCCAGTGCGTCAGCGTGACCTCGGTGACCAGGGTGTCTTTCTCGTAGCGCAGGCTCTTCTGCCAGGCCGGCTCCGAGACCCAGGCCATCTGGCCGTCGGCCCAGACGCCGAACCGGCAGGCCTGCCCGCGCGTCTGGTTGGCCTGGCCGACGAAGGGGAAGTAGACGTCGCGCAGCGTATAGCGCGAGTCGAAGGTCAGCAGCAGGTTGCCGTTGGCGATGGGGATGTCTCGGGGCATGGGTCACTCTCAGTGCCCAGTATACCCCAGGCGGCCTCCCCCGCCGCGCAAAAAAAATATTTTGCCGACCCCTTGACAAAGCCTGCGCGGCGTGTTATCATAGGTCCAGCGCAACGCCGCGCGGGAAGCATTCGCAGTCCCCGGAATGCATTTCTTACACTTCTTCGGCTCCTCTACCTCTCTACACTTCTTCGGCTCCTCTACCTCTCTACACTTCTTCGGCTCCTCTACCTCTCTACACTTCTTCGGCTCCTCTGAGAGCCGGACGCTCTTGCCTGGGCAAAGGACTGTCGGCCATGCCGGTCGCCAAAAACAGCCGCTGGAAGGTGCTCCACCGCTTCGGCCCGCCGACGCTGATTACTCTGGGCGTCTTGTGGCTGTTGCAAGGGGCACTGGCCCACACGGGCAGCCACGGCGTCATCATCCGCAACCTGAACTATGATGCAGGTACGGTCAAGGCCGGAAGCACGGTCACAGACACCGTGCGGATCATCAACCTCTCACCTTCACCCGTAGAGGTGGACGCGCAACCGGGTTGTGGCTGTACGGTGGCTTCTGTGCCGGATAAGCCGCTGGCCCCGCTACACAGTGAACTAGTAAAGTTGGAAGTAGACACGGATGGGATGGGCAAGGGACAACAGCAAAAAGGCGTACTGCTGGAAATTCAGTCAGGCAAACGGTCTTGGGAGCAAGTAGCAACAATCAAATTTTTCGTACAGTGAAAGGCTTCAGGAAGGAACAATTATGAAACTCTTCAGTTATCGTGTTGCACCATTTTTGCTGGCTTTAGCCCTATGGCTGGGTGGAAACCTCTTGCTGGGTATAGGTCAGGTAAGAGGAGACGAGTTGATGACCGTACCTTCTCAGTGTGAGCCAGCAGAAACTGCGACCTTTTCAGTGGATTGCACCACGGCATCTGGATGCATAAGCGCTGACACCGCCTCGGCAAAATGTGTACCAGTACTTGGTGGTAGCATTTTCTGTTCCACTGTCTTTGATGCCGCCCGACCTGTGGTTCTTTATACGGCAGTCTGCCCTTGTCCGCCATTCAATACAAGTATGGGAAATCACCCAGGTTACATCTACTCCGGGAAAACCACAGGGCCAGGTCAGATATGTCCCCCCTAACTCTACCCCCCAGTGGAAGTTGTACCCAGCAAGCCACTCCTCTACAGCTCTGTCAAGCTGTCTTGAACGGTTTCTAGATGAAGAAGCAAGTTCTTGACGTGTTCAAAGTTAAGGTGACAGTCATGAAAAGAACAATGCACTTTTTTCTGTCTTTATTAGCGTGTCCTCTTTTGCTGCCCGTAGTTCGTGCTGAAGAGTTACCGCCGAAACTAGCAGGAGCATTGCGCACGAGAGACCAGAAACTTAGCCAGTTAACTTTCGATTGGAAAGTTTCTACTACTCAGACTCACCTTGGGTTGAACTCAAAAGGAATTACCACTGCTAGTGAAAATATTGCTAGAAATGCCCGCAAAGAAGCGCGAAGAGGCGGGGTGACAGACGCTAAAATCTTAGCGTCCGCGGCAGATACTTCAGTGCGGAATATACTTCCTCTTTTAAAGGGGTACGAGTCTCACTTTTCCACTACCTGGCGGTTTACTCGCGATGGTGACGCAATGCTGATTGCAGGAGACACAGAACGCCCCCCCAGCCCTCCTAACCAAGTACAGGCTTATTATGGCCACGGCATTGGGTTCATGGTCGTCAACAGAGCCGATATCAAAGACGTTCCCTCTTATGTATGGGGGTGTTCCGGTAACTGTACCCAGACCTTAGATAAGCCGGATAACGATTTGAGTTTAACCCCCGAGACTTTTGCGATGCAGACGGGCACAAATCCTTTGGCAATGTACAACGCGCATTGGAAGCTCATTGCAACAACTCCGCAATCTTGGGTGTTAGAAGCCCAAGTGAATCACAATGATCGTGTTAATGATACTGTTCAGATGAAACTGAGTCGGCAGTATGGCGGCGTTCCCGTCGAGATACATATCAAAGGTGATCGCTGGACGGCGCAGTATCAGGCAACACGTTTCGCCCGTCAAGGTAACACATGGGTTTGTACTGAGGCGCAATATTTTGAGGACAGATGGGGCATTTTTACCTACAGGCAAAAGTGGCAGTTGAAAAACATCGCCGCTTCAAAGCACATATCAATTGCCTCTTTGAAGGTAGCTCCACGTGCAACCATTTTTGATTATCGTTTGGGCAACAGCTTAGGCTATCGCTGGAGCGGAGCTTTGCCTAGTCTGACTGAGCTAAAAAAGCGTCGGGACATCGAGCGACCTGGCGAGCTTACTCCCGATCCTAACAAGTCAAGCCCCGCTCCCGCCCAGCCTATTTCCACTTCATCAGGCGTGACAACACCGGTATCCCGCTCAAGCGTAGTCGGTTCTGTCCTTCCATTCGCGGGCGGTGTGTTGTGCATTGCTGGCGGCGTGTGGATGTTCAAGCAACGCCACACACGTTAATCTCTCACTTCCTCTGGTCAACTCAGGAAAATACGATGTCTGCTCTTTCTGAGCGATCTCGGTGGCGTGTGCTGGCGTTCGGTAGTCTGGTGTTGTTCGCGCTCCTAAGCATACTAGCGATGACCCGCCTCTTTGCTGGCCACAGCGAAAGCGCCCTGCCAAGTGTCCCCGCCTCCCACTTCCCCGCCGTTCCGGCTTCTTCCCTCCCTGCCCCTGTCTCCACCGACCAAGCGCACCAGCAGATCAAGTTCGCCACCTGCCTCTGCCGCGACCGCCAGGGCCGCGTCTGAATCGGCACCGAAGACACGGGCGTCTGGCGCTACGACCCACGCGCCCCCATGGACGCCGCCTACCTCCACTTCGCCGCCGCCGCCGGGCCGGGCGACGACACCGTGTACGCGCTGGCCTGCGACGGGCGCGGGCGCGTCTGGGCCGGGACGCTCAATCACGGCGTCGCCGTCTTCAACGGGCAGACCTGGCAGCGCTACGCCCCGCCCGACGGCCCGCTCGGGAGCCGCGTGTTCGCCCTGGCCGTCAGCCCGATCAGCGGCGGCGTGTGGATGGCGACCGAGGCGGGGTTGGCTCGGTACGAGCAGGGGCAGTGGGCGTACTACACCCGCGCGAACGGCCTGCCCTCGGATCAGGCCGCAGCCCTCGCGTTCGCCCCGAACGGCACACTCTACGTCGGGACGCAGTGCGACGGCATCGCCATAGGCTCGCCCCACGATGGCTACCGCGCCTGGCGCGTTGTCCCCGGCCCCGCCTCCCCGATCCAGGCGTTGCGTGGGGCGGGGCTGCCGTCCGGCCTGATTAACTGCCTGTGGGTGACGCGCGACGGCACGGCCTGGGCCGGGACCACGGCGGGTCTGGCCCACAGCGGCGATGGCGGGCGGACGTGGGCCTTCCGGCGCGGCGGCGACTGGCAGGACAAGGCCTTTGGACGGTTCACCAACGGCTACGCCGACTTCCCCAAGATCAACGGCATTGAGGTCGTGTTCCCGTCCGGGCGCACGTTCGCGATCCGCGCGAACGGCAAGGCTGACGGCAAGTTCCTGGCGACGCGCGGCTTCACGGGGGGCCGTCTGCTGGACATCGGGCGGCGGATTGATACCAGCCACGTCACGGCTCCCGCGCCCCAGGCAGTCTACCAGGCCGAGCGGTACGGCGACTGCGTTTTCACGGCGACGGGTCTGAGGCCGCGCCGCCCGTGCCGGGTGCGCCTGCACTTCTCGGAGATCATCTTCCACGAGCCGGGTAAGCGGCTCTTCGACGTGTCCATCAACGGTGTGCGCGTCCTGGACCACTTCGACATCTACAAAGCGGCCGGTGCCCAGGACCGCGCGGTCGTGCGCGAGTTCCCCGCCCAGACGGACGCGCAGGGCCGGCTGCAAGTCACCTTCGTGGGGACCGCACCGGGGCCGGACGAGGCGGGCCTGAGCGAAGACTACGTCTCCTGCCTGACCGACGACGGCGCGGGACATCTGCTCGTCGGCCACCGGCAGCAGCCGCCCGAGATGCTGGACCTGAAGACCGGCGCCCGCCAATCCCTGGGTGCGAACGTCTACGCCCGCGCGCTGCTGCCCCTGAGAGCCAATTTCGCCTGGGCGGCGACCTACGGCGACGGCTTGGCTTCCCTGTCCCCGCCCGGCCTGGCTGCCCCCGCCCCGGCGCGCGAGGCCGAAACGTTTGCGCCGCTGCCCGCCGCACCCGGTCCGCCGACGCGGGCGCAGATGGACGCGATGCGGGCCGAGGTCGAGCGGGTCGCGCCCGATCCGAAGGAGACCCAGCCCAAAGTCGTCGCCCTCGCCGACGACTGGCAGACGCAGGGGGACTGGCTGGGCCGTTACGGGCGCTACTGGTGCTGCCTGGCGGCCCTGTTCCACCCAATCCCGGAGGACTACGTTTGGGGCGCGGGCTGGGAGACGATAGATTACCGGCTGACGATGGGGCCGAACCATGCCAAGGACGACAGCCTGCGCTACTGGCTGCAATGGCGCTACACGGACAACCCGCGTGTGCTGGAAATGCCTGCCGCCTACGTGCATAGCCGCGTTCTGAAGGGCTACACCACCTGGAACGTCAACCGGCGCGAGACCGAGGTGGACGATCACGGGGAGGAGTACCCCGTCAACATGAACGGCCCGAACATTGATGCCACCCTTACCATTCCTGAGGGCCTCTACGTCCTATCGCTGTACGACTACAACAAGGACGGCCACGACGACGACAACCGCTTCCGGGACTACCGCCTGTCCGTCCGCGCCCACACCGGCCAGTCACTGGAAGACGTCAGCGGCTTCAATGCACAGCCGGAACTGGCGCACGGGCGCATTCGGGACTTCTGGGGCGGCGTCTGGAAGCGCTTCCTGGTGCGCGGCCCGCTGACACTCACGGCCGAGGTCAACCGGAACAACTCACACAACACGATCCTGCCCGCCGTGATGCTGGACCTGGTAGACGAACACCCCGCTCCCTACTTCCAGACTGTGGACCAATGGAACGCGCGGGAAGCCCAGCGTGAAAAGGAGCGCCGGACGCTGGCGGCACAATGGCTGACGGCCAGCCGTCGTTTCCAGCCCGCCCCCTCCGAGGCCAACGCCGCCGACCGCCTGTTCGACGCACTGGCCGAGAAGCGACTGATCAACTCCGCCTGGTGGGCGACCGAAGGCCGCCGCTACTACGCCCCGCTTCTGCGCTGGTACGCCGCCGACGCTCAGAAGCACCGGCCCGGTTTTCAGGCCCACGCTCTCGCCCGCCTCGCCACCTGTTGCTATCAGGTGGGGCAGTACGGGCCGTGGGAAGACTATCAGAAGGCGGCGGGCCTGACGACCGCACGGGACGTCGAGAAGTCCCTGCGCTGGGACGGCGTCACCGACTCCTACTCCGGGTCGGGCTACGAGGTCGTGACTGCTCACCAGGCCGAGCAGTCCGGCCACAAGGAAAGCCGCCCCCGCTGCCGGGAGTGTCTAACATAGGTCGGCAATGAAGTCGCAGACATGAGCTGGCAGTTTGGGGAAGTTGCGCTTCTGCTCCTGACGACGGTTCCAAGCATACACAAACAAAGCCACCGCCCGCCCCAGCG
>JAABUJ010002352.1_pt1 | contig 23762 bp, 32 predicted proteins | sample 5559131 | NCBI WGS metagenome assembly JAABUJ01 (sample SAMN10711875, study PRJNA513366) | rock metagenome | isolation source: Antarctica rocks | place: Antarctica: Victoria Land, Mt New Zealand nord | collected 2016-01-07
CTTTGGCCATCGTGGTGCCTTTCGTTGAAGATTGTGCTGCAAAAACAACCTTCGCCAGGAGCCACGGTGGCTGCCCTCTACCCTACGAGGACCGCGCCCCATACACCACGTCCCGGGACACGATCCCGTCATCGATATTCCCCATGAAGTTGCAACGCGTCAACCGTGGTTTAATCAAACGCTAACTACCGTAAACGACGCGGTCGTTCGTCTTGGCATCTTCGAAGGCGAATTTCCCTGGCATAAGCACGATGAGCAAGACGAGTTTTTTCTCGTGCTCGATGGCGAGCTCTACATGGACGCTGAGGGCCGGGAGCCAGTCCTACTCCGGAAGAACCAGGGCTTCACTGTGCCGAAGGGCACGATGCACCGGCCTCGGTCATTCGGCAAATCGGTGGTGCTGATCATAGAGCGAATCGGAATTGCGCCCACGGGCGATTAGCTTCTTTAATAGTGGCGGGTGCCCGGAAGAAGGCAGACTGTGTTTGAAGCATTCGAGCGTAAAACGATCGACGTCGATGGCGTCGACATCGCTTGTGTCGTGGCCGGATCCGGGCCTCCCATCTTGCTGCTGCACGGCTTCCCGCAGAATAAGGCAATGTGGGCGCGCGTCGCTGCGAAGCTTGCGGAGCGTTATTCAGTTGTCTGTGCCGACTTGCGCGGTTACGGTGACTCCGCAAAGCCGAAATGCGCGGCCGATCGCTCGAACTATTCCTTCCGAGCCTTCGCGTGCGATCAGGTCGGTGTCATGCGCACGCTCGGCTTCGAACGCTTCCACGTGGTCGGTCACGATCGCGGCGGACGCACCGGACACCGCATGGTGCTCGATCACCCGGCTCGTGTGCTTACACTCACCGTGATGGATATCGTGCCAACCTATGCGATGTTCATGGATACGAACCGTAAAGTCGCCGGCGCATACTGGCATTGGTACTTCCTTTCGCAGCCCGAGCCGTTTCCCGAACGCATGATCGCCAACGATCCGGATTTGTTTTACGAGACGTGTCTCGTAGGGTGGGGCGCCACGAAGATTTCTGATTTTGACCAAGACATGCTTGCGGATTACCGCCGAGCGTGGCGCGATCCGGAGATGATTCACGGTTCCTGCGCAGATTACCGAGCCACGGCAACCTTAGATCTTGAGCACGATGCGGCTGACATTGGGCGAAACGTTACCTGCCCTACACTCGTGTTCTATGGCGCGACCGGAACTATGGCGCGGCTTTTCGACATTCCGGCTGAATGGCGCAAACGCTGCAAAGACGTAACTGAAGCGTCGCTCCCCGGCGGTCATTTCTTCGTCGATCAATTTCCTGACGAGGTCGCTGAAATACTTGCGAACTTCCTCGGCTGAAACTCCGAGAACAGCCGGTCGTCCCACAAGCGAACTTTCGGCGACTGAACCCCCAAACGGGGATTTACGAGCTTGCCTTCAGCCGCTATTATGTCCCGTGAACGACCCGTTTCAGGACTAAGAAAGAAGCTTGAGCATCGCACATCGGCGCCCAGGATCATGCCCATGCCCTTGTTGGGCTTCAAGTCTTAGGCGATAGAGTAGCCATATCTCACTCGCGTTGTTAGGGACAACGTGGAAGCCGGCACTTTCGTAGAACAAGCGATTCCACGGTAGATCGCGATCGGTTGTCAGGCCAACCGCGCGTTTTTGAAAGGCCGTGGCATCGGCTACGGCGGGGTCGAGCAGCGCTCGACCAAAGCCTCGTCGCTGAAACATCCGAGCGACGGATAGTTCTTCGATCAAAAGGCAGTCTTTCTGGTATGAGGCAGCGACGAACCCGACCAACTCGCCGACGTCCGCCACCCATAGCAACCTCTGCTCTAGGGCAGGTAAGTAGGTTTTTGAAGATTGCCCCGCAATTGTGACCGCCCACGACATGTGCGTTCCCTCGAACAGTGTTGCAGCGGATTGCTCAATCTGACCGAGCGCATCGACATCGGCAGGTCGCGCATGTCGACCATCATCCTTGAATTCTGACTGCCTGTTCCGACACTTGCCGAAATCATCCCAAAACCAACCCGTTTCGAGAATCCGCTGGTCGCCGGGAACAATCATAATCCCATGAGCGATATCCTCGTTCAATTTGTCGGCGCCGGCGATGCGTTCGGGAGCGGAGGACGCTTTCAAACATGCATCGCGCTGAGTGTCGACAACGGGCGGCGCCGGACGCTCCTAGACTGTGGCGCTTCATCGCTCATCGCCATGAAGCGCTTAAACATCGACCCGGTCTCGGTCGACGCGATCATCCTGACGCACTTGCACGGCGATCACTTTGGCGGCATTCCGTTCGTCGTGCTGGATGCGCAATTCGCGCGCCGCGAGCGACCCTTGCTCATCGTCGGCCCGCCGGGCACCGCCGACCGCGTCCGAGCGGCGATGGAAATCTTCTTTCCCGGCTCCGTCGCGGTACAGCGAGGTTTCGCGCTTCAGTTTTTGGAGATCCCGGAGCGAACCGAGACCGTCGTCGGACCGTTCACGGTAACCGCGTACGCCGTTGTACATGCTAGTGGTGCGCCCTCGTACGCGGTATGACTCCGACACGGCAGTAAAGTCATCGCCTACTCCGGCGACACCGAATGGACGGATGCACTTATCGACGCTTCGCGCGATGCCGACCTATTCATCGTTGAATCGTACTTCTTCGAAAAGCTGACCAAGTATCACTTGAATTATGCGGTGCTGCAGGAACGCCGTTCACGGCTGCAGGTGCGCCGCTTAATCGTCACCCACATGCATACCGAAATGCTCGCTCACCTGCCAGAGATCGACGATGAGGCGGCGAGCGACGGTTTAACGGTGACCATCTGGGCTAGACGACGACGGAGGCAGAGCAATGCGCATCGGAGGGGCTTTCTTGGTACCGGCATTCGTTGCCATAAGTGCCGATGTCAGTTTCATTACGCAGTCCGCGCTCAATGCGCAGCTACCGGTTGTTCTTGATTCGCCGATTCGGGCTGGGTTCGTGAGTTACGCAGGCGGAACAATCGTTATGGCGCTCATAGCCCTTGCACAGCGTGAATCGTGGGCGTACGTGCACGACTTCACTCGCAGTCAGTGGCTGCTATGGACCGTCGGTGTCTTCGGATCGGTTTACGTCATTGTCGCTATCGTTCTTCTCCCGCGTCTTGGCGCAGCGACCGTCTTCGCGTTGCTCGTTAGCGGCCAGATGCTAGGCTCGCTCGTTTTCGATCAATTCGGTCTTTTTAGTCTAGCGCAGCGCTCGATCGATGTGACTCGAGTCGGGGGGAGCGCTGTTCCTCGTCCTCGGCGTCATTTTGATCCGGCGTCCATAGATAATTTTGAAAGCTCGGCGTTGCCCTAACTACGCCGCTGCTTCCACTTCTTTCCGCTTCGATACGCCGTCACGTCTCAAAATGGATTCCTTTCGAGATGGTCTCGTAACTAAGGTTATGCATCGATTGTCTCTGTAGAGAAGATATAAGCATGACGCAAAAACGCGCCGCGTAACCTTGGATTTTCAACCTAGGTAGGCACGAAGAAAGAAAACGCCGGTGATGCAGGCGGTCCAGCACAGCGTTACTATCCGCGCCTGGCCGCGCGGCAAAACGCGACCGAGGCGTGCGCCAAGATATCCGCCGATTACGCCGCCGACCAGCATCGCCAGTGTCGGCGGCCACCGGATCGCACCCGCTAGGATGAAGATGAGCACCGCGATTGTGTTGGCCGCGGTCACCAGGAGTGTACGGGGGCCATTCAGCGCCCGAATATCAGTCTCGCCGAAGATGTACCACGTCGCCAGCATCATGAGGCCGACTGCCCCACCGAAATAGCCGCCATACACACCGAGCCCGAATTGGACGAGCAGCCCGGGTCCGGACCGGACCTTGAAACGCCCTTGCAATGCGAGGCCGATCCTTTGGCCGAACGCCAGCGCCAGCGTGGCGAACAGGAGCAACCATGGCAGAATGAGGTTAAAGGCCGAGACCGGCGTCCAAAGCAGCAAAAGGCTCCCGCCAGGCCTCCCGCAACGTCACGGCGAGCAGATGCCGCATCGCAATTCCAGAGACCGCCCCGAAATGTTCGTGGTACGTCCAGGCACTTGCGACTTGGCCAGGATAGAGCGCGACCGTGCTCGAGGCGTTCGCCTGAACGGACGGCACGCCGACGGCGATGAGCGCCGGAAGAGTAACGAACGAACCGCCGCCCGCGACCGCGTTCATGGCACCCGCAAGCAGACCAACGCCCGACATGACTACTAGCCCATGCATGCGTGCAAGTGCGGTCAGAGTGTGCAGAAACCAATCGATCGCGCTGGCCACCGAAACTGCGATCATCGGCTCCGACATATTTCCAATTCATGACGTTCAATGCCGGGACTGAGGGCTTGCGAGCGCACGCGCTCAAACAAAAGTTCCACTCCTGAGCGCGTTTGCGTTCGGCTTGAAAGTCCATCCTCGCCGAGCCATTCCCGCAAACGACGCCTTATGGGATGACTATTAACAGTATCAAAGACCCAAGGGACTGGGATGGTCAGTTCAACGAATCGAGCAGGTGGTACCTGAAACATACGGTCTCGGACGGTACGGAATTGAGCGATTCATTTAGGCCGATCCAGGCTGAGCGGAGGTGCATTCGGCTCCCGCGAGCTTGCGAGGCACAGGGCTATTGCGACGCATGCAAATCCAACCATAGAGGTTACCGAGATCCGCTCCGCAAGCAACGCCGTTCCGAGCACCGCTGCGGTAATCGGACTGAGCGCCAAAAAGACGGACACTCTCGTCGGTGTGGTGTGGTTCAGTGCCCACAACCAGAGATAGTATCCAGCGCCGCTGCTCACGCCGATGAAAAGCACCGCGAGCCAGCCTTCCGTCGTGAAGTGAGGGAAGCGCGTAAAAAATCCTTCGCGTGTCGCGAACAACGCGAGGAACCCGACCGACGCAAGCATTGCACACGCGCTGAGTTGTATTGTCGGGTATTTCCGCAAATACGGGCGATATAGCACAGCGCAAACTGCGCCGCTGAGCGCGCTGCCCAACGCGGCAACGTCTCCGGTCCACTGCTGTGCTTGCAGATCGTGCTCGAACGCCTTGCCATTCAGACTAAACGCTAACCCGACGATGCTCAAGAGAATACCCAGAGTCTTGTACGCCGTTAAGCGCTCGCGCCCAAGCGCCGACGCGAAGATCATCGTGAGTAACGGCATTGTTGCGAAGATCAGCGCGGCACGTGCCGACGGAATGAACTCGACCGCGTAATTTAAGAGTGCAATGAGAATGCCGAACTGCATTATCCCGAGCAGCGCTATCGGCAGTAAATCGCGGCGATCGAAACGTACATGCACGGATGACAGCACGAAGGGGATGAGGCAGCAGAATCCGATGAGATAGCGTAAGAGCGCAAGCGACATCGGGCCTGATTGATCGATCACGAACCGTGTCGCGACAATCGCCGCGCCGACGCAAATGCTCGTGACGGCAGCAGCCGCAAGTGGTAAGACACTTTCTAGGAAGTCCTTAAGCGCAGAGGCGCTCACGCTCAATCATTCCGACTCAACGTGTCAGGGGCATCGCGTTGGGCGAGCTCAAGATCCCAGTTCTGCCCGACGAGGTCATGACCAAAGCTATGGTGCCGCTCTTCTTTAACGAGATGAAAGCCGGCTTGTTCGTAGATCCGGCGTGCCGCACGTAACACGTCGTTGGTCCACAACGCGATCCTCTTGTAGCCAACTCGCCCCGCAAATCGGATGCACTCACTGACGAGACGGTGACCGATGCCGAGCCCGCGCGCTGACGGCTCGACAAACAGCAGCCGCAACTTTGCCACCTCGACGGACTGCTGGACGAGGAAGACGGAGCCGACGATTTCTCCCTGACGTTCTGCAATCCAGCAACGCTCGCGTTTAGGGTCAAACTTCTCGATGAACTTCGACGCAACGTCAGCGACGAGAGCTTCAAATTGCTCGTCCCAGCCATATTCCTGCGCGTATAGGACGCCGTGGCGGTGTATAATCCAGCCCATGTCGCCGGGCTGATGGGGCCTCAGAATGTACGGAACTTGTTCGGCAGATTCATCACCAAGCAGATCCTCGATGCTACGCATCGCTTTACACAAGCGGCGTTGCTCGACGTCGGAGAGTTCGCGCAGCATCGCCGCGATCTCGTCATGTGAGCGCTGATCGAGTGGGGCAAATGCATCGCGACCTTGAGGGTTAACGAGAGGAGCGTTTGTCGGCCATCGGTTGCCGACGGTTTCCTCTTGATGAAACCGCGCTGCTCAAAACCCCGCAGAATGCGGCTCAGATAGCCGGAATCCAGCCCGAGTTCCTTGCCCAAATCGCTGGCTGCTGTGTCTTCAGTGCGCGAGCTCATACAGCACGCGGAACTCAGTCAAGGAGAACGGACTGCGCAGAAGCCCTTCCTGCAAGAGGCCAATCTGCCTGGTATAAAACGATTGAAACGCCGGACGACTTCAGCCGCCTCATCGACCGCTCGCTCTGGACCTTGCTGCTTTCGCAGCCCGCGACGACTCATGCACACAGTGTCAACGAGTTGACTGACTTAGTCAAATATCCGGGAGCTAACGCGATCTCGACTCCCGAAAGGACCGTTTTCGGGACGCCAAGTCGCCCAGAAATGAAGGCGTGATCGTGTTGCTAGCGATGATCCGTTCGGCATGCATGACAGCGCCATACGAGTCGTCGCGCAGGGCGTGCGGCTTTAGCCTGAGCCGTTGCGTCGTCGCGCCAGCGTGACGGTGGCCACCGCGGCGGCGATCACGGTCGCGGCGGCGGCCGTTTTGACGTGGTCGGGCGGCGGCGGCGGCAAGGAAATGACGCCGCGCTCGTCCGCGATCGCCGGCTGTGCGACGTAACGTCCATGGCGTGGTGGGCGTAGACGCCGCGCGAAGTCCATTAGCGCCGTCGCGACATGCGGCCCGCTCACCGGCGGCCCGTGGCCGGCGCTCACCGTCGTCGGCCGCAGTTCGGCCATATGCTCAACGCTCGACTGCGCCGCGCCCCAGTCGGTCGTAAACGGCGCGGGCGGCCGGCGAAACTCCGCTTTCTGCACAACCATCCCGAGCGGCGAGTCCTGGTTCACGGTCGCCAACGCGTCGCCGGCAAGCAACGTTCGATCTGCCTCGCGCCACAGGCAGATATGGCCTGCGGTATGGCCCGGCGTGTGCACCGCGCGCCATCCCGGCAACGCAGGGACGGTCTCATCCATGGGGAGAGCGCGGACGCGGTCGCCGAAATCGTAGCCGCGATCCGGAAAGGTGCGGGCCATCTGCGCGAGCACACCGCCCACCGTCGGGTCCTTCGGCGGATAGTCGGATCTGCCGGTCAAGTACGGCATCTCAAGCAGATGCGCGTAGATCGGCACGTCCCAACCCCTCGCAAGTGCGAGTGCCGAGCCGGCGTGGTCGAAGTGTCCGTGCGTGAGAATGATCGCTTCGGGTCGAGTGTTGCGGCCGTAACGCCGCTGCGCCGATCGACGAATCCACCCGGCGCAATTCGGCAGGCCGGTGTCGACGAGCACCCACGACTTGGCCGAAACGTCAATCAGATACGCATTGACGAAGACGACCTCCACCCGAGCAATGCCTGGCGCAATTTCGGTGGAAGAGAGGGCGGTAGCCTGTTTCGAAAGGCGTCTCGGAGAGCACACTGGACGTTTCCGTTCGGTCTAAAGCAGAATGAAACGCCTGTACCCCAAACGATGCCGGCGCACGCACGGATGAAGCCGCGAACGCAGCACCTCTCGAAGTCTTCGTAACACCAGATGCTTACGGCTCACCTGCGCGAACTGGAGAGTGACGCGCTGATCTTGCGGGAAGTGACGGGCCTGCCGCCAGCGCCGGTGTACTATAGCCTCACGAGACGCGGCGAAGATCTGCGCGACGTGGTCCTCGCGCTCGAGGCATGGGGAACCCGTTGGGCAGTACGACAATCGCAGTCGGCCAAAGCCGTCCGCTGAAAAGCGCGGGCCCTGGGATGCAATGCCAGTCTCACTATGGACCCCTTTTTGGGAACCGCGTTCGCGGGGCAAGAGCCGCATAAGCGAACACGAACGCGTCTGGCCAAGCTTGCTCATTGGAGGACCTCATGCGGAGCGAACCGATGATCCTGGTCCGCGACGTGCAAGCCAGTGCGTGCTGGTACCGCCAGCTGCTCGCGTGCGAGAGCGACCACGGTCTCGAAGAGTTTGATCGCATCGTTGCCGACGGAACAGTCGTTCTAATGCTCCATCGCGGTGATGCAACAGAGCATGGTGCGATAAGAAAACAAGACGTCGTCGGGAACGGTTTTCTACTCTGGATCTACGTCGCCGATCTCGATGCAGTGTATTCGCGGGCGAAGGCCTCCAATGCCGAAATCATCGTCGAGCCGCACGTGAACCAACAGGCACAATGGCGCGAGTTCACGCTGCGGGACCCGGACGGATACAGCGTCGCAATCGTGGAGCCGTGATCGCTGCAGTCTCAAAACCAACCCCCTTCTCGGATGACCTTACAAGCTAGACGCGAGGAGGTTTCGGTGTCCGAAAGTCCGTCCCGAGACCGGAATCCGTTCAACGACGAGTTGCTCGTCGCGCATGCCGTCGGCGACGATCGCTCGATACGCTTGTGAGCTCCTGACATCACGCTGTCGGGAGCGGCTTGCTATCATCGGCTCACACCGCAACGACAACTGCACTGAGGAGCACCGATGTCAGACACCGCGACCGTCCCCACTACCGCCGTCACCTGGTTCGAAATCCCCGCCTCCGATATGTCGCGCGCGCAACGATTCTACGAAACGATTCTCGAGTCGCCGTTGCGTCGCGAGAACTTCGCAGGCAGCGACATCGTAATTTTCCCCGCACGGGACGCCGGCGTCAAAGGCTGTCTCGTGGCGACGGCCCAACCTTCGCCGCACGGCACGATCGTCTACCTCAACGTCGATGGCCGGCTCGATCGCACGCTCGAGCGCGTTCCCGTAGCCGGCGGGCGCGTCGAAACGTCGAAGGTAGAACTTCCGAACGGTATGGGCTCCATTGCGCACGTCATCGACTCAGAAGGAAATCGGGTCGGGCTGCACGCGATGTCCTGAAAATGCGACGTGCCGACCGCCTCTTCACCATCGTCCAATTACTCCGAGGTGGCCGGCACGTCACGGCGCGTCGTCTCGCAGAGCGTCTCGAGGTCTCCGACCGTACGATCTACCGCGACGTTGACGAGCTCACGCTGTGCGGCGTACCGATCGAAGGGGAGCCGGTCGCGGCTATCGGCTGCCGAAAACTTTTGAGATCCCTCCGCTAATGTTCGAACGGCACGAAATCGAAGCACTCGTCGTCGGCGCGCGATTCGTCGAAGCATGGTGTGGCCCGGGGCTTGCCGCGTCGGCGCGTTCAGCACTCGCTCGCATTCGTGGCGTCGTGCCGCCCGATCTGCTCAATCAAGTGGACGACGCACGGGTCTACACGCTGCGGTTCGGCCGGGGCGATGAGCACTTCGACGTGGTGCATCGCGCCATCGGGGCGCACCGCCGCCTCGTCATCGACTATGCGGGCGAAGACGGTCAGGCCACGCCGATCGCGTCATTCGCCCGCTGGGCCTGTACTTCTGGGGCAAGGTTTGGACGTTGGCCGCATGGTGCGAGCTGCGCAACGACTTTCGCAGCTTCCGCGTCGACCGCATCGACCGTCCGCGCTTGGCCGACGAATTCGACGAGGAGCCGCAGAAGACGCTCGAAGTCTTCCTGGCGCGTGATCGTCTCAAAAACGACCCCTGATATGTTCTTAGCGGGACGTGTCGAAAGAGGCGTCCCAACGGGTCGGACACATCCGACGACCCCATGGGCGTCAAGCTCGACCGAAAGATCGATGACGACCCTTCCTTCGCTATCCCAAGAGACCGGACCGTACCTTAGGCCCCTGTTCGCGGTGAGCTTGTATTTATCAGGGTAGTCATATCGGGATAGCACATCACTGGAGATTCAGCGTGGACTTCCTTGGGATTGACGTGGGAAAACACGATTTGCACGCCACGTTGTTTGCAAGAAGAGCGTGCAGCTTTTGCAAAGAGCGTCCCGAATTCCGAAACCGGAATTGCGCAGCTTCAAACGTGGATGAAAAACCGCAGTGCGGATCGTGTGCATGCGTGCCTGGAGGCAACCGGTGGTTGGAGTGAACAGGTTGCGATCTCGTTAAGCGAGGCAGGCCACGTCATCAGTATCGTCAACCCAGCGCGTATCAAGGCGTTCGCGCAAAGCGAAATGGTGCGTACCAAGACAGACCGGATCGATGCAGCTCTCATCACCCGTCTTTGCCGGCTTCATCAGCCGATCCATGGAAGCATCCTGCGCCGGAAATACGCATTCTACAGGGCCTTGTGCGTCGCCAACACAGCCTTATCCAGATGCGAGTGGACGAAGAAAACCGGCGCTCAGTCCCGATGGTGTCGCCTGCGGTGACAGCTTCGATCGAGGCTACGCTCGAACACCTTGCGCGTGAACTCGAACGCGTTGATCGTGAAATTGAGCAGCTCAACCTACCTATTCGAGCGCTCGCTACACGCCTAAGTGCCCGCGGAAAGACGAAGATGACCATCGTTGCCGCTGCAATGCGCAAACTACTCACCCTCGCCTACGGGGTCCTCAAATCCGGCCGCGTCTTCGATCCTCTCTACGCAAACGCTTGACACGTAACACCGTATCTTTCGAGACCCCCAAGAGCCTTGAGGAACAGGCATGTCCCAATCCGAGATGGCTCGCTGGATCTGGGCTCTGGTCGTAATGCCTGTCCGCTTTCAGATCCGTGGTCGACGCGAATCCCGTGCCGAAGCTGATTTGGGGTGTTTGGGCGATTGTAGCTGCAATGGATCGCGCCACGTTGCACCAGATAATCGACGAACTGCCCGAGGCCGACCTCGATCAGGCGGCGACGCTGGTAGTGGCATTTCGGGCGCATGATCGTGTGGCGCTGCAATCACTCTTAGCCGAAGAGGCGGAGCCCGAGCCAGACGAGCTTGCCGCTACCGTCGAAGGTGATCGCGACGAGCCAACCGTGTCACTTGAAGACTTGGAACGCAAATACGGGGCTGCGTGAGCTGGCATGTCCGTTTCACTAGTCGCGCCGAGCGCGACCTCGATCGGTTAACTGACTCCGACCGCCGTTTAATCCTCGCGGCGATTAGTGCATTTGCCGCCGGCGGCGTCGCCGACGTCAAAAAGCTACGCGGGCAGTCGCTGTACCGGTTGCGCGTTGGGCGTTGGCGCGTGCTGTACGAACTCGATGCCGGCGAGCTTCGGATCGCCGCGTACTCGATCGCAAAGACGCGTATCGGTGACTCCGTAGCTTGCGCAACGTGAAACACTTATCTCAGATCTACGGATTTGTTCCACAGGCTGCCTACGCGAAACTTCTCGCTAACGCTCGATGACCGCTTGCGCGATCGCAGCGCGATCGGCGATGAGATCGATCGCAGTGATGCGTGCGGCGAAGTCGATCACATCGATCCCGGAGATCCGGAAATCGTTTACGCATTCCGCTTGCGTTGGGAAGCCGTTTCAACGCTTGTCGTCGAACATTGGCAGTGTGCCGAAAGTTTTTAGTCGAGGAACACTTTGTAAGTTCCAGGACGCTTCAGCCTCTATTCCTCTTCGCCAAATGGTTCGGGCATTTGAAGCCGTGGGTATTCGTATGGGCGAGGATCCTGGTGGACCCGAAGGGGCTTGCCGAACGCAGTTCCGCCGCTATGTAGGCGGCGTGGATCAGCATGATCCGCAACAACTCGATCGACTTGGCGATGCACTCGGGGCCTTAATCGAGGAGGTGGCTGCGTCGAAGGTGGATTTCCTCGTGAACGCTGCAGAGAGTGACGGCTTCGTCTTCGCGGACGGCGTCTTCAGGCCGACAGGGACTGCCGCAGGCTCTTTCGCGGTAACGTGTGTCGAGGACTTGGCGTTTATTGATGACCGTGGGAGGCGGCTTCATCTCCTTGTGACCGATAGCCCTTTAGACGCGATCGGCGGAGCGAAGGAGCTAATCGAATCGCTCTGTCGGACGGTCTTGCGCCTTCTCGGGGAGCCGCTTCCTGGAAAAACAACTGACCTCGCCGATACCGCCAAAACGACGCTCGATGCCCTCGAGCTGGTTCCGGCAGGGATCGACGATGGAAGAGAGTTCGCCAACCTCGTCCGTAGATGTCTTCAACAGCTAGGCGCCTTCGTAGCTATTCTTAGCGAACAGCGAAACTTCAATGGTTCGGGTCATGTTTGCGACGGCGAATGGAAAGGTCTTTCACCCCGTCATGCGCGACTCGCGGTCGGCGCGGCCGTCACGTTCGCCGGCTTCGTTGCAGAAACGTACGTGGAGCGGGCCGCGTTGAAAAACGGTTGACTTACGACTGATGATGGGCTGCCGTAATAGTCGGAACAGTTCCCGAAACCGACCCTATTCGAGACGGCTTGGAATTGCCGTGTGGGAACGCTCGCCAGGTAATGAGGCGTCGCGGATACCGAGTCGTGCGCGCAGCGACGTTCGGCTCCGGTTCGACGGCCGTCGAGATTTCGACAGCCGCCGGCTTCGCGGCCGTCGTCGTACGTCCGAAGGACGCCAAGTCGTTGTTGCTGATTCCGCAAGGTCCGACAGTCCAGTTTTTCAAGTTCCGAAGCTCAACAGTCGGAGCTCATACGGTCACTGTCGGTAGCACGCGGCCGATGTCCGACGTAGACTTTCGAAAAATCGTAGCGTCGGCTATACCTTAAGCAGTGTCCGGCGCTGAGAAACGACCGATCAATTTTCCGCGCGGGCTTATCTCCGCACCAGCTAAGCCATAGGCGTGCCTCGGCCGATGACGTGGCGCCCGATTCATTGTCCCGCTAATTGCCAAGGCGGTCATGCTGCGATTCAGCTTTCCCGTCTGCTTCCTAGCGAACGACCAGCAAGCCGAAGGGTGCGTAGCTCGTCGACCACGTCTTCGTAGGCTTCTGTCGTCGCGTCTTTCGCTTCGCAAGCGAGGCGGCAACGCCGCACACCGCTTAAACGCGCATAGCGCGCTCCGGCGGTCACATTTTGGCAACACGGGCGAGCGATACTTGCGGGCATGGAAGAGAACGCGCCCGCCCACCAGACCATCGACGGCGACGAGGACCTGACGTCGCTCGTCAAGCTCGGGCTCGTTGAAATGGTCGCTACTGACCGCGGACCGCGCTACCGCATCGTTGCCGAGCTCGACGCGCTAAACGCGCTGCTGCGCGCCCGCCAAGGGTACTGACGTAAAGAGCTGTTCGTTACCGATCGAGCAGCTTGTAGCCGAGCCCACTGATCGTCTGGATCATGCCGCGCTTGTCGCCGAGAGCGATGCGAAGCCGGCGGATGTGGACATCGACGGACCGATTGTTTTCGAGGTTCAGCGCGACGTCGTCGGGACACGCAAGCTCAAGCAGCGTCTCGCGGGAGAGAACCTGACCGGCGTTCCGCGCCAGCGCTGTGATCAGCGCGAACTCACGCGGCTTCAGCGCCGTCTCTCGGCCGGCGACGCGGACCTCGTGGCGCTTGATGTCGACAACGATCGGCCCCGCTTCGAAGACGGTGCGCGCGTCGTTCGCGGGAACGACGCTCGGCGGCTTTGCGAACGCAGCGAGCTCGTGGACAACTTCGCGTGCGATCGCCTTCGCGAGTTCTGCGATCTCGTCGGCCGAAAATGAAGCTCCCAAGTCTTGACCCCCTCTGCCGGCGGCTCCGGCGGCGGCTGATGGGGCCGTCCTGAGTCGGGAGCGCCGGGCGATGCAATGGCGGCGCATCCCGCCGAGGTGTGGACCGGAGCGCATAGCGCGAGGACCGGAAGCCGGTCGTTGCAGCACCCGGCGCTCCCGGCTAGGCTCCCGTCAATTAGCAGCGCCGGCGCCGCCGGCAGAGGGAGGGTTGTCGCGGGCTGATTCGCCGATCGCGTCAGCGGCACACGAAAGAAGAGCCCGCCCGAAAAGCGCCCTTAGCTGGATCGATGTCGTTCGGCCTCAGATGCCGCTTCGAACGCATGGATATGCTCATCGCGCTGCGCTCGGGCCGTGTGATAAAGCTTGAGCGCAGGCGGCTTGATGTGCGCGTCGGCTTCGGCGCGTGTGATTTACGGCACGGGCGGTGCACTCACAATCGGCGCGAGCGCCGTGCTGCGTTGGTTTTGGCTTTACGAGACATGCTCATTCTCCATCAGACCGTAAGGGAAATGGCCCTCATCGGGCGCTGCCTCACTGCGCGACGCCGGCCGTAGCCGGCGTTTCGGGCTAGCTCGGCGAGGCGAAGATGTCGGCGACGATCGCGTACATCGCCGCATCGCAGGCGCGCAGCCCCTCCCGGGTCGCCGGCGGCCACGGCGAGCGCGTGTCGTTAAACACGTCGGCGTAGGCGCGGACGCACTCCGCGAAGTACTCATCGAGACCGTACGCATCGTACGGCGTCACGAATGATCGCGCCGAGGCGAACGCCGCCCGGATTCGCGGATCGTAGCCGCTACGATACACGCCGTCGCCGAGCGCACAATCGCGCGGTACACGCGAAGATTCCAGAAAACAAGAAGCCGGATCGCGGCGTGCTGCGCGCGAGCGCACGCTGGGATCTCGCCTCTGGGACATCGGCGCGCCCGCCGAGCTCTCGTATTGGCTGGGCGCCTCGCGCTGCGCCGGCGTCGTCGTTGCCGGTGAGCCGCTACGGAACGATTAGTAGCCCGCGGGATTCTGGTAGCGGGCGGCCGCGAGGGTGAGGAGGCCTTCCTTCTCGGACGGCAGCAGGTAGCCGCCCGCGATCAGCCGGTCGAGCGAATCTCCGTACACGCTCACGTACTTCGTCTGCGAGCCGTAGCGCGTCGCCAGCTCCGCCGCGGTCAGCGGTTGCCACTGCCCGTTGTTACCGCAGATGCCGGTGATGGCGGTCGTGATGACGGGCGGCAACGAGACGGGAAGAGGTCTGCCGACCGGATGGTCGACCTCGGGAAAACGCACGCCGCCTACCGGCTGTGCGTCCGCATCCGTCAGCGGCACTTCGAGCGTCGCCCCCGGCAAGCCGTTGAAGTCCGCTGTGCTTGCAGGTACCGCCCCCAAGGTGAACAGCGTTGTCGGCGGCAGTGCGTGGACGTTCGCCGGGCCTTGAGCGCCGACGCGCCCTTCCAGTTCGATCACCAGCGTGCGCAGGTAGGGGAAGTACGCGATCGGGTTGAGCGGAACGACCACGCCGGTGTTACAGGGACCGCCGGCGCGCGAAGCGGCAAAGGTTCCGGCCGCGTCTTTAGCCGAGAGTACTGGATGGTGCGGGCTGGGCCAATCGTAACGCCGCATGGTGCCCGGAAGCGACGATGTGTCGGTTAGGCTGGCGCGGACACGGTAGAAGTCGGTGTAATTCGCGACGTCGATGTAGAACGGATCGCTGCGCGGACGTCTGAGCAATTGCCGTGCCGGAATCGGTGCACCGGTGGGGACCACGTACGCCGATTCCGACGCGCCGTTCGCCGCGGCCAGTTGGTTCAGAGCAAGCCAGTTGCCGGTACCGTCGATGGCGATCGCTCCGGAAAAAACGCTGCGCTGCGACACGGGATCCACGTTGAAGCCCTCGGCGATGAAGGTGTCGACGAACCAGGCGCTCTGGCTGATTCCGCCGATCAATAGTGACCTGTAGCGCCCGGGATCGAAGCTCAGCTGCGCCGCCATCCTCCCTCGATCGCCGGCGAGCATGCGTGCGAAATCGCGCACGATGACTTCGCCGACGCCTTGTGCGTTTGCAGGGACGCCTGCGGAGATGTGCGTCTCCCATTGCACGCGCGCGTACGAGGTGTGATGGGTCTCTAAGAAACCGTTCCCGAGTCCTACCGCATACGTCGCCTCCGCCGGCGGCCCGTGGATCGCGAGGGCGTTGATACCATCGAGGACGAGCGGCGTACCCCGGTTCTCCGCTTCGACTAAGATGGCGGAGTTGGTGCCGGGCGCGGTCGGCGCAATGAGTTCGAATTGCGAGCTGTAGTCGTAATCTCCATTGGCATCTTTCGGCAGCGCCGCTATACCCACGACGTGTTCGACAGGTCCGACGACGCCCGAGACCGTGCCCCAGGTTCGCGTGTACGGCACGCCGTCGAAAACCCCAGCGCTCTGGATTCCCGCGACGGCGACCGCCGTAATACCTGAGTCGCTCACCGCGGCTCGGGCCGGCGTCAGCCACGCCGGATGATCGGAAAACGCCGCCAGCATTCCCGCCAGCAGCAGACCAGCAACAATGAAACGAACGCGAACCACCGTACGATCCCCCATTCCTTGCGCGGCGTAACGCGTAACACGCGAGCGCGTCGTTTCGACGTCCCCGGCGTGCTGCCTTGGCTCGCGAACGCCCTCCGGCAAGCGCAGCGCCCCCTCGAATCAGCGCAAACTTTCGGCGCACGCCGAGCATGGGCTTGCCCCACGTATCGTTTGCACGAGTTTTTCATCGCCGGCAATCTATCATGAGCGACACGTCCAAACACCCGGAACTGGGCTTGTACCAGTTTCCCGGACTTGCGCGAGTGGGACACCGCGAAGCACGCAGGAGTCGTTGACACGCTCGATCTGCAATCGATCACCGCTTATGAAGCGGATCGCAACGGCGCTCCTTATTACTTCCTTTGCGCGCCGGCGTCTTCGCCCGACACCATGGCACACTAGTGTAGGCCGTCCTTAGCAGGTTGCTAAGTAACGTCCGGTTCGGGGTGCCCTCCAGAGGAATGCGTCACAGGAGAGCGAGGGCGGCGTGCGTGAAGGGTTGAATAAATGGAAAATTACAGACGTATACTAAACGTACTGCGTTCCGCGCCGAGGCATCCTGACGTTACACCCATCGAGCCCCAGGGGCACGAGGCGTTATCGTTCTTTCCGGGCCAGCGCGGTTTTGTCGGTGCATCGTTCCCTATTGGCGGCGTAATGCTCGTCGCCAACAACTACGACAACCTGCAAGGATGGCGCAAGTACAAAGCCGACCTGTCGGCGGTCGATAAGTCGAAAAGTTTTAAGAAACTCACTGAGGTCATACTCCCCGCTGCGCAAGTCCCGATTGAGGAGTGCTGGCTGACGAACTACGCGCTGGGCGTGATGGACAAGCCTACCTCGCAGTACAAGTTCCCGCGCGACGTGCGCGATCATCTGACGCTAGCCGAGAAGATCGAGGAGTTCGTGTCGATAATGCAACCTCGCCTTATCGTAGCGATGGGCGGCGATGCGCAGAGCTATCTGCGCGTGCGACGCGGCGAAGTCGTGGATTTGTTCGGGACAAAAGCAATCGCCATTTGGCATCCCGGACGATTTCATAAGAGCGACGCCGACTTAGAGGCGGAAGGCGCTCGAATCCGTGAGGCGTTGGAGATAAGGGTGGCAATGCGGCCTAGAACGCCTGCTTCTCAAGCATGCTCCCTACCGGGCAGTAGTCCCCAAGTTTGAGTATATATCCCTGCACCCATAACAAAGATACTCTGCGATGATGACTTTCATCCGGCCCTCCTGTGAACGTTGAGCATTACCAAGCCGTCATCAGGTCGGAGCTACATTGGGACGGGAGAAGACGGCCTTGATGAACGAAGCCGTCCTCGCCCGTGTAGTTCGGCCGTCGAGCTCGATCGTTCGCTGCTTGCGTCATGGGTTGGCGGCGTCAGTACGCTCTTGATACCGCTGACCGATGCACTGCGCACCCACGTCGTTGCTGCCGATGACGTGCACGCCGACGATACACCGATTTCGGTGCTTGCGCCTGGACGCGGTAAAACCAAGACCGGCCGATTGTCGACCTACGTTCGCGACGAACGGCCTGCGGCCGGAAGATGGCTCCGGCCGTCTGGTTCAGCTACAGCGCCGATCGCAAAGGCGAGCATCCGCAGCGCCATCTCGCGGGCTTTGCGGGAATGCTGCAAGCCGACGGATATGCCGGGTTCTGCGAACTCTTCGATGGCGGCCAGGTCCTCGAGGCGGCGTGTTGGGCGCACGTACGGCTCAAGTTCGTCGATCTTGACGAGGTGCACAAGTCTGCGCTTGCCGCAGAAGTTATCAGCAGGATCGGAATGCTCTACGCGATCGAGCAACGTTTGCGCGGTAAACCTCCCGATACGCGTCGCTTCGAACGACAGCGATCCAGTCATCCGATTCTCGATGCGCTGCACGCGTGGTTGCAGACGACGTTCGAATCGTGAGTCCGATCGGAGTGTGATCGCGCTCGTCCTCTCCACGCTGCTCGGATATTTCGCACTTCGCCGTCGTAATCTGGCGGGTGTGGCGCGTCGTCGTTGCGATGAGCCACTTTTCAGAAGCACAGCCACGTCGTTACCGATCCGCGATCTCGGCATTAGACGTCGCCTAGGCATCGCGCTCGTCGCTGTCTTTTTCGCCACGAGTTGGCAGCAGGCGGCGGCGTTTACGGCCTCGGGCGCGTATGATGTCAATGCGACTGCAAGCGCGGTATGACGCTCGGTTACGCACGTCGCCATCGAAATGTCCCGTATCGAATTCGTGATCGCGTTTATAATGCGTACGGCCTCGCACGCGGACACCGACGCGGGTACGTAATCGATCATCTCATACCACTCGAGCTCAGCGGGACGAATGCGATCGCGAATCTCTGGCCGCAGCCGCGGCCCGAGTCAAAGCGCAAAGACCGGGACGAAGGCCGCTTACACGATCAAGTCTGCAACGGCGAGATTACGCTGGCCGGTGCCCGCGCAGAAACGATCCGTCTCTGGCGTCGATAAATCGGGGCACGGACAGCGACGATAACCGGTTACACTCGAGATCGTATCCGGTTGGCTTAAAGCACCCCCGTGACTTAGCTGAGGTCAGCGTTCGTTGATCTTCAAAGAGCGGCCACCAACGTCGTAACGGGCGAGAACGCGCGCGCGAAGGAACGCACGATCGCTCGCCGCGAGAGCGTCAAGAGCCACGAGAGTTCGGCCATGGTCGTCGGCAAGCCCGACGTTCCGAGCGATGTCCCACAAGCGGGACATCGAAATTCCTTCACCGACCCACCTAACTATAAAAAAATAAGAAGTGCAAACGCCTCGGGCGCCGGTCCCTACAATCCTAGATAACGGCCGGCACTTCGGCGTTCGCCACGAGCATGAGTGACCAATTGTCGATACCACGGAAAGACAACTCGTGATAACGTCCGTGTTCGAGGATCTCGCGATCGCTCATTCCCGAAAGTGCTGCTTGGGCGAGTGATCCGACGCGAACGCTATGGCTCGAAAGGCGGCGCGGATCCAAGCCGGTAGCCACGAGCCGTCGATCGATAACGCCTCGAATGCGGGAATTAGCGAGTGGAGTGATCCTGAGATCTCCGTTCGGGAGTGTTCCGCGCCAAAGCGGCCCGCTCGTCGCGTTCAGACGGCGCATCCAGGCATCAAGCGCGCGTACGGGGCACGTCGGCAACCATTCCCGCGAAAGATTTTTACGATTCGCCGATCGACGGTGCCCGTGTCGCGCGAATCGCGAGTCACGTAGATGAGCGCGCCGTCCTCATGCGGTTCAATCAGTTCGATGCGCATCGATTCGAGTTCACAAGCTTTGAGAGCGCCGGCATATGCGATAAGAATGAGCGCCTTGTCTCGCAACGCTTCCAGATAGGCAACCGTATCGACGTACGGCGAACGCGCCCGCTCGTCCGCAATGATGGTGTCGAGGTGTTCGGCTACGATTCGCATCCCGCTTTTGACGACCGCGAGCGTCGGACGAACGGCGCGTTCGATTTCTTTGCGTAGGGATCGCCTTAGCCGCCCGATTGCGTCGTGATTGTCGGCAACGAGCGGTTCGCTCGCATCGCGATGCGCAGCGGCAATACTTGAGAGCTTCCTCAGAACCGTTCGTGGCTTACTGCCATCCGTAATAAGCTGCTTTCCATAGCGCGCAATGACTGACGGCGTGGACGGTAGCGACGGAGAACCAACAGACACACACCATGAAACGAATTGCTCAAAGTCAGCTTGATATGGACCTTCAAGATTGGAGATAAGTTGGGGAGCAGAAAGCGCTTCGAGCGTTAGTTGTTCCGGCATTCGCATCTCACTAAGTATACCGGACATGCATGCATGATCAAAGGTCAATAGGCGATAATCCTAACCATCGCACAATTCACAGTGTCGGCCGCTATCGATGCTCTGTGTTCCCGCGCGCGCGACGGAAAGCGAGATCGGTTTTGCCCGATCGAGTGTCCGGGATTATCGCCTATTGAGGCAAATTAAAAACGATTGACAAGGCGAGGGCTCCATGTCCGGGCCGCAGTGGAGGAAGGACTGAAGCCCGTCGTTGACCACGTCTCGTGATCTGTTAGAACTCGTAAGGCCGTCTCAGATAATGAGATTCCCTGGTTTGTTAGTACCTGAGGGTTAAAGCTCGGTAGGCTTAGACGGAAGCAAGACGCTTGTGCCACAACGAAGCTTAAAACGCGGTTGCACCGATTAACCGTTTCCGGCATTGTCCAGGCAATATCGCGATCACTGGACGTTCGGAAAATAAGCCCGTGCCATGCAACTTCAAGTACTCTGGCTCGGCGGGTGTGATCTTTGCGGTGCTCGTATCGACCACGAGCGGCGCGACGGCGTTTCAAAATCAGCTCAGACGCCTGTCTCGAACGGCTTTCGTGATTTTAGCATTGTGCTTGAGGCCACAATCGGCGCAGCGACGCCGATTCAAACAACGCCGTCGGCACTTCCGTCGTCGTCTCCAACGGACCCGTCTGGCACAAGCGGCACCTGCTTTGCCGATTCGGTCGCGCCGCTTTTCAATGCTACGACCTACGTTGTTGGCACGCTCAGCGACAGAAACCAGTTCACGGCAGAGTTTCTCTTTCGACAGTTCGGCACGTGCACGACACAATAAACGCAGACGTACGACCGACTGCGCGACCAGCGCCTCGCCAAACGCTCCTGGCGGAATCTATTGGGCGATCTCGACGACGCCGATATCAACCGTCAAGAATGCACGCTTTCTCGGCGCCGGTGAAGCGCATACGACACGCCTTTGCCGGAACCGAGTTGGGACGGAGGAAGTGCTTTCCATGCGTGAGATGTTTTCACGCCTCTACAAACTAAGCCCGTGCGGCTGGCCTCAGCTGATGCTAGATGCGGAGAGCGCGTTACGCGGAGATAATAAACGCTTATCTGCAAAGGCTCGAGCAAGAGAAATAGGAGTTGGTGAGTGTTCGCAAGCATCGACACAACACGTAATAAATTGGCCGTTCTTGAAAATGACTCGGCACTCAGCGATCGTAACGGAGGGTTTTGGCGATAATGGGACCGTTCTCGATTCGGAGCCAACGACTGACCCTAACAGCATAAACGAGAACATACCGGCAACAATACTCTTCAAAATTCTCACCTCTGTAGCGCAAGGGCGCCTTAGACGCTTAGCGTGGTCAACGACACCTTATGGTAAAAGCAGAACATAATGGGGAATGACCGTCAATTGTCAAATGTCCTTAGAGAGCGCTCCAAATGTAACACGCGGCCTAATCCCGCTGGACGCAGGTTTAAGACTTGACATCGTATCTGAAGGCTGATTTATTCGAGCGCACACACGAAGCTGACGCCGGTGGCAATCATGTGGAAACGAGACCGAACTCGCGGATACTCTGCCAAAATCTCGTTAATTATATACTGTTTAGCTTTCTTGTCGCCACTCCAGCTCATACTTGGGACACATGCGTTTGCCGAACGCCAAGATGCACTAAATCCGATCAACTGGGTCGAGCGCGGTAGTTTTGCTGAAAAGCGGAACGATTTAGTGGAAGCACTTGCCGACTATACGGAAGCTGTAAAAAGGACCAGTACCGATCCTGTTCCCTTGTACGATCGAGCGAGAATTTATTCGATGCTCCATGAAAATGAAAATGCCCTCAAAGATGCTGAAGCCTCTGTTCAAATCTCACCTCTCTTTGCCGATGGATTTGCTTTGATTTCAAGATTACAGAGGGACGCAGGACATTTAGACGATTCTTTAATTGCGATAAATCGAGCAATCTCCTTACGTCCATCAGAAATTCGCTACAGAAGCCTGCGAGGTGACGTACTTGAAAGGGAGGGGCTTCACGATAAAGCGTCCTCCGATTATGAGACCGTGATACGAGCAGATAAGAATAACATAGATGCGTTATATGCGGAAGCACGTATTAAGCTATTACAGAACAAACAGAATGAAGCGCTCGCACTTCTGCAACGATACGCTGGGATAGCGAATAGCCCCAATATAACAGCGGTACGAGTGGTCACGCAACTTCTTATTTCCGAAAATCACCCTAATGAAGCCTTGGACTGGATTTCGACTCATGGAAGCAACGACGAACGCTTAGTGGAATACCACGCGCAAGCTTTAGCGATGTTAGGACGATTTTCCGAAGCAGAGTCACTCTTACACCTGGCTCCAGCAAAAACGTCAGATTTTGGAGAAACGATTAAGGGGCAAGTTGCGATGGCTACGGGTAACTGCGAAGAGGCGGTCCGTGCGTTTAGACTTGCGACGTTAGGTAGCTATCGCGATGCTAGTGATATATGGCGGAATTACGGGATTGCAAACATCTGCAATAGAACGTTCCGGGCAGCAATCGCCGCATTCGATGAAGCGATCCGGTTGGATCACGCAGATGCACTTGCCTACCGCTACCGTGCTGATGCGTATCGATCCCTTGGTCTACTGGACGAAGCAATACGAGATGCAAAAGAAGCGCTTCGGCTTGCCGGTCCCGATGCTCGGCTCCTTATGATGCTTGGCGTTGATGAGTATCGCTCTCGAGATCGAAGACTGGGACGTGCAGATTATCAGCGTGGGTGCAGCTTACTTCAAGCAAACGAACTTGCACAGATAGACCTCTGTAAAAAACAACTCCCACATATGCAGAACTAATGTCGGCGCCGTCGCGTTGCTCGTCGTTACTGCTGTGAGCATTTCGTAAATACGAAATTAGAAAGGCAAAGTCAGAAAGCTGGATGTCCTATATCCTGACAAAATGATCCTTACTGTCTCATCCGGCAAGGGCGGCGTCGTAAAGACGAAGACTACCCAGCGCTTTCGTGCTGCTCGCGTCTAAGTGTCGCCTTGAAGCGTCAGACGCGTTCGATGTTCTTCGGTCACGGCGTAACGCGACGAACTCGCTCTACATCATGAAATAACTATTCTCCGATCCTACCAAATTAGTAGTAGCATACTTGCTTCGTCGTTGGCGAGGTCCGACTCCTTTGTATGCCCGGACGCGCGATCTTACCGCCACATCTAAGTCGGTTGTCGACGCGCGCGACGATCATCGGTACGGCGTGCCGTGAGAACTCGCCGCCGGGGTCGAGGACGATACTTCGCGCGCAGGTTCGACCTCGAGGGGTTCGGCCGCGAAGATGTCGAGTTCTCGTGACTCATGCCGCCATCTCGTGCTCGTCCACGACGCCGGCCGCGCGATCGAGAAACGCGGTCGCCCGCGTGGCCGCGGAGGCGGCCGTCCAAAGCGCTTTGGGATCGGCGCGCAACACGCGCGCCCAATGACCGAGGTACTCGGCATGACGGAGTGCGCTGGGAAGGACAAGCTGCGCCGTGAGAAACGCGGCGCCGAGCTCGGCGACGAGTTCTTCGAACGCGTAGGCGTCGTCGCCGAAGCGTTTTCCGAAGGTACGATCGAGGCGCTTCTGAGCGCCGGTCCAGTGAACAGATCGTGTCCCGGGACGTGGTGTATGGGGCGCGGTCCTCGTAGGGTAGAGGGCAGCCACCGTGGCTCCTGGCGAAGGTTGTTTTTGCAGCACAATCTTCAACGAAAGGCACCACGATGGCCAAAGC